>BNJU01003260.1_pt1 | contig 28966 bp, 44 predicted proteins | sample 8539281 | NCBI WGS metagenome assembly BNJU01 (sample SAMD00202456, study PRJDB9452) | human saliva metagenome | isolation source: human saliva | place: Japan
CGTTTAGAATTTTTTTCTGTTTCATAGATTGCGTCATCAACTTGCTGGCTAGCATTGTTGATTTTGGATTGTACATAGAAACTCAGAAAATGAAGTTATCAAGAAGATAGTCTGTTACTTTCGCAAAAAGTATCAATCTCAATATCAACTGTACATAATCTCCTACATCTTGTAATTCACGGGTTAGATTCTCTAAAGCAACCTTGCATATCTGATTTCTTCCTGTGCGTTTTCGATATGATTGTGCTTTGATGATAGAGGTGATGAAACCACCTGCAAAAGATATCAAATAAACCCCAGTTTCTTGCTTTCTTAAGGAATTTTTTGTTTGATACAGTCAGTAGTGCATCTTCGGCTGCGAAGATGGCTTTCTGTAATATCGTTTTCAATGTATTCATAATTTTTAGTTTTACCCGTTTATCGAAAGAAAAATAGTAACTATAGTAAATTCTTACGAATCCAGTTTATGCATCCTTCTTGGAAGTAGTGGTCTCGCATGGTCAGTCGCAATTTCTTTTTAGACATGGCATTGCATCGCCCATTGCAACCTTTTACACCTGCAACCCTCAGCATGGCTAAATCATTTTCACCATCACCAATTGCACAGACTTGTTCTGTAAGATATTCTCTCGTTCCATAATCATACGAAGACCATTACCTTTATCAATCCCATGTGTTGAACCTCTAACCAGTTTGGATTGACAAAAAGAATACTGAGTACTTATCCGTAGGAATCTCTTTGGCAAGTTTTTTTGAGCGTACCTGCAGTACCTGAGAAACAAATCTTGATGATATATTTATTTCTAGCGTTTTCAAGATTGAAATCGATATCTGCCTGTTGAATGACGATGTTGAATCAAGTCACGCACTTGCATGCATAGACGGAAAATAGTTAATGCAATGTAGTTCTTTTTGAACCAGTTGTAAGAAAATCTTTATCCGTCGATGCCATTAAGATAACAGGGTACTTTTTCCGAAAGTGGAAGTAGACCATGAATCTCTTCTTTGTTAATACTGAAGAGTTATATGTTCATTCTCTTTACAAAGTAGATGTTCTGGCTATTGTTGGAAATGATATAGTCATAGATATCCTTTGAAAGCCATTCAGAATACGTTCGTAATGACGGCCAGTACAGATTGCGACACGTGTACCTTGTGCTCTTAGCATACGTAACGTTTCTGTTGCGTATTGTGTTAAGTGCGCAGGGCGTGCAAAATAATGTTCCATCTAAATCTGTCGCAAAGAGTTTATACGTCTTTTTATCATAGATGTATTTTAGTTTGTTCAAACAAGATTAGCAAGTAATACTGAATATATGAAATATCAAAAGAATTTGATGATGTGCTTATTCAGATTTGCTATGGTATAATGAAAATTGTTATTAGTATGTGAGGAAATGAAAATGAATCAGCCATTATTCTACGGAAACTTATTAGTTACATTAGCATTCGGCGCATTTGCAGGTTTGATGTTTTATCGCTTAGCCAATACAAAGGGAAAGATTAAGTATGCAGGAAGACAATGGGATGCGACGAAGATCACTCTCATCGTAATTGTAGGTTTAACGTTAGTTTCTTTGATTGGTAATACAATTACTGTTTTTGATATCTTACGTGTTATCGTTATCATTGTTGCGATTGTTGCGTATTGGTTAGCGAAAGATGGTATTGAGAAGAGGGTTATGTAACTCAATGGTAAAATTCCATGCATGGAAGGAACTCAGTGGTTATGATTATAAGGATGATAAGAAGTTCTTTAATCTATATCTAACATCATCTTCAAAGAAAGAAAGCACAAATGTAGAACTTGTAGAGTATGAGTTCGATCAGAAAAGCAGATGTACTAGCTTCATGAAGGAAAAAGTTGGTAATAAATATAAGCGTATGAAGAAGTGATTGTAATCACAATCACTTTTTTGACAAACAAGAAAAGTAGATTATAATATATATAGTCAAAATGACTATAAGGAGAAGCCATGGAAGAAAGAAAATGAACGTGGTGAAACACTAGAGGAATTCCTTGCTCGCTATGATGAGACAAAAGTATCGAAGGCTGAGTAATACGGTTGATATGATTTCTATTAACAGTATTAAAGGGAAAGCTAAAGGTGTTATTAGTCAAACGTACGATCATCCATTTATTCATGATTGGGCCATGCCTGGTGGTTTTGTAAACTTTGATGAAGATTTGGATACCGCTATGAAACGAGAATTAGAAGAGGAAACTAATCTTTTTGATTCTACATATTTTAGACAATTATATACATTTGGAAATGCGGACCGTGATCCACGTACACGTGTGATTACGACAGTTTATTTGTCTATGACACCAGCTGAAAATATTAAAATGACATCTGCTGGTGATGATGCGATGGATACAGGTTGGTTCACGATCCAAAAGATCGCTACGACAACGGATGGTCATGAACGTAAGAGTGTACTTATGTTAGATGAAGAAGAAAAAGGAATTCATCTACGTTATGAAATTTATGATACTGCTTGTGATAACTATGTACAGACAAGATCCAAGTTACTAGATAGTTCAAACGCAAAACTAGCAGCGGATCACATCAAAGCGATTAATATGGCAATTGATGTGGTACGTAATCGTGCAGCTTCTACAGGTATCATGTTTAACCTGTTACCGAAGGAATGTACACTACGTGAAATTCAAGAAGTCTATGAGGCTATCGTCAATCACCCAGTTGATACAGGTAACTTTAGGCGAGATATTAAAAAGATGTTAGTAGCTACAGGTAATACAACGATTGTAAACGGTAGAAAAGTCGCGACCTATAGCTTTAATCCATTATTACCATTTGTAAAGGAGACGTTATAATGAAAGCACTTATTGCAATTGATATTCAAAATGATTTTGTATCAGGCTCTCTTGGAACAAAAGAGGCAAAGGCAGCTTTTGCAAAGATGGTTGATGAAATCAACTCACCTAAATATGATATGGTATTCGCAACACAGGATACAATATGATACAAATTATCTAAAACACCCTGGAAGGTAAATACTACTGGTTGTACACTGTATCAAAGGTACAGAGGGTTGGAGATTTCCAAAGAGTATCGAAGAAGCACTGCATAAACGTAATGCTAAAATATTTGAGAAGGATACCTTTGGATCACTCAATCTAGCAGTTGAACTACAGAAGCTAGCTCCAGAAGAAATTGTATTAATTGGTATCTGTACAGATATTTGTGTTGTGACAAATGCATTACTATTACGCACACATTTGCCAAACACAAAGATTACAGTCTTTACCGCAAGCACATAGCGTGACAACAATAGAGAAACAAAAAGGAAGCACTGATGTAATGTCTTCCTGTCAGATTGAAATAGAAAAATGAGGAAATGATATGAACAACATTCAAGTAGACCCATATATCCCAGATGAAGATTATGATAATCCAGCGATGGTCACAGACTTCTATGAATTCTCCATGGCAAACTCACTATTCATGCATGGATACAAAGATACAATCATGGTATTTAACATGTTCTTTAGAGATAATCCAGATGATGGTGGATACGCAATTAGCTGTGGTCAACAGAAGTTATTACGTTTCTTAAAGAACTATCACTTTACAGACTTTGATATTCAGTGGTTATTAACCAAGGGTATGAGTCCAGAATTCTGTGAATATCTACGTCACTATCAGTGAAGGTGATGTGTACATGTTGCGTGAAGGGTACTGTATGTTATCCCTCAGGTACCAATGGTACGTAATGTGACATGGTAGGTGCAGTCCTAATTGAAACCCATCTATTACAGACAATGAACTTCCATTCCTTGATTGCCACAAAAAGCAACCTCGTATTACTGACTAAGTAATAAGACACCAAGAAATGTCATGGAATTTTGGAACACGTCGTGCACAGGGTATGTCTGCAGGTACTGATGGCGCCTATGCGGCCATCTCTAGGTGGCTGTATCGGTACTGCGAACTGTCTTGCAGAAATGAAGTATGGCTCAGATGTGAAGGCTGTTGGCACAGGTGCACATAGTTATATCGAATTCTTCCCAACCGAGATGGATGCCTCCGTGCCTATGTCGAAACTTATCCTGAAAATGTCTCATTATTACTAGATACTTATAGTATCTTTGATTCAGGACTTCTCATTTAATTCAATTAGATGATGAATGATTGCGAAGCATCCAAACGATCCAAATAAGCGTGTTAAGAGTGCGCGTATTGACTCTGGTGACTTAGCACGTGGTTATAAGCGTCTACGTCGTGCTTTAGATGAAGCGGTAAGCTCATATATAAAGCTTGTCGCATCTAACTCATTAGATGAAAAGAAGATGGCAAACATGGAACCTCTATGAACATGCAAAGTTTGATTTTCATGGCGTCGGTGAAAAACTCATTACAGCCTGCGACAGACCCTGTCTTTGGTGGTGTATATAAGTTAGTCGCCGTCAAAGAAAAGGATGGTAGCTACACACCAAAGATGAAGTGTTCTGATTCTTCTAGTAAGGCAATTATTCCAGGCAAACTAATGGCTTGGCGTGTATTCGATGAAGAAGGAAAGGGGCAGTGTGATATCATTTCTCTGATACAGAAGTGATTGAAAAATGGTAAGCCTGTTGAAGTTGTTAACTTTCGATCCAGATGCCTTTGAAAGACATAAGACAATTATTCCAAGTCACGTAGAGAAGATTCTAATCCCTCATATGTTAAATGGTGAGATTGTTTTAGATTTACCAGATATTCGTGCGAAAAAAGAATATGTAAAGGAACAACTTCAATACCGTGTTTGGGAATCTGAGTTACGTACAGAGATGCCACATAAGCACTACGTAGACTTAACTCCTGCGGTAGCGAAACTCAGAGAGGAGTTATATGAGAAAACCCATGGAGGCATCATTTGAGTTATCTGTTATTTGGTGGAGCCTTTAATCCACCGACGAAAGCTCATATCGAACTAGCAGAATATGCTTGCGAAAAAACAGGTGCTACAAAGGTTATCTTTATGCCTAGTAAGATGAGCTATATCGAACATGATCAAGCAAAGAACTTTGCCTTCCACGATACAGAGCGATTAGCGATGCTAGAAAGCATCTGTAGAGCACATCCAAAGCTTATGGTCAGTGACTATGAGTTGAAGGAAGAAAGCCAACCACGTACCTATCAAACGCTTTGCTATCTTAAAGAGAAAGGATATGCTTGCAAGTTATTGTTTGGCTCTGATAAGTTAGCTGAATTAAAAACTGGTTGGAAACATGTAGAAAAGATTGCGAAGGAATTTGGCATTGTGTGTATGGCAAGATATGACGATGATTGCGAAAAGATGATTGCAGATGATCCATATCTCTCTAGCCTTTCAGAGTATATTGAAATCGTACATACACCAAAGGAATATCATCATATTTCCTCTACCGAAGTACGCAAGCAATTTCTCATCGCAAAAGATGCGATACAAATACTACAGGATACATTACCAAAAGAATTGCATGGTCTAAGTAGTTACCTTTTCAGCGAGGATAATCATGAAAAATAGAATGATAAAAGTCGGTACAGTCGTGCCAAGGATGAAAGTAGCAAATGTCACATATAACGTTGCACAAATCATCCAAACAATGAATGAAAATGCAGATGAGAGTTTTTAGTATATCCAGAATTATGTTTGACTGGATATACTTGTGGTGATCTATTTGGACAGTTTACACTGTTAGATGCAGTAGAGGATGGACTATTCAAGATTGCTAATGCGTCAAATAAACTAGAAGGACTAACGGTTGTGGTTGGTGCACCGTTACGTTTTGAAAACCATTTATATAACTGTGCAGTATATATCTCAGAAGGGTCATTGTAGGTATTGTGCCTCAAGATCAATCTTCCGACATACAGCGAGTTTTACGAAAGTAGATGGTTTACAAGTGGTAAGAATATCGTTAGCCAAAATGATCCACTGGGTGATGAGTTTATCCCATTTGGTAGAAACGTACCAGCATGTGATAGCCGTAGTGGAGCCATCGTAGGTCTAGATATCTCGTGAGGATTTGTGGGTGCCTGATAAACCAGGGTACGCATGCATGTCTTGCGGTGCCAATATCATCGCAAATCTATCTGCGTCTGATGAAATTATTGGCAAGCAAGACTATCGTCGTACGATGGTATTACAACAGAGTGCTAGTTGTTATTGTGCTTATTTATATGTATCTAGTGCAACGGATGAAAGCAGTACAGACCTTGTCTTCTGGTCATAGCATGATTGCATGCAATGGACGCTTGTTAAAAAGATTCCATCTTCCCAGAAGATACGAAAGTTGAAACTGCTGTGATTGATTTAGAGTCCATTGAAAAGAATCGTCGTCACCAGACAACATTTGATTTAGAAGAAAACCATGATGACTATGTATATGTAGATGTTTCTATCAAACCAATTTGTAATCAAGATGACATTACAGTAGATGAACTAGTTGATGCATTACGCAAAGAAGACTATGTTGTGAATCGTAATCCATTTGTGCCAGTTGATGATGAAGAACGTGGTCGTCGTTGTATGAAGATTTTAGAGATTCAAGCAAACGGTCTAGCAACACGTGTTCGTTCCACAGGAATTAAAAATCTTGTGGTTGGTATCTCAGGTGGTTTGGATAGTACACTTGCATTACTTGTATGTCATCAAGCAAGAAAATTAGTACCTGATATTCATATTATCGGCTATACCTTACCAAGCCATGGGAATACAACTTCATACACATATAACAATGCCTTAAATTTAATGCGCGCATTAGATGTAGAGATGCATGAAGTTGCGATTGAAGAGGGTGTACAGGCTCATTTGAAGCAGATTGGTCATCCTGGTAGTTATCAAGGCGAAGGTGATACAACTTATGAAAATGCACAAGCCCGTATGCGTACGTACATCTTGATGGATGCAGCGAACATGGCAAATGGACTTGTAGTTGGAACAGGAGATCTTTCTGAACTAGCACTCGGATGGTGTACATACAATGGTGATCAGTATGTCCATGTATGCAGTAAACGCATCTGTACCAAAGACACTAGTACAGTACATTTGTAGAACTTATGCATATATTTGTAATCAAGAAGATCTCAAAGAGGTACTCTTAAAGATTTGTGATACACCAATCTCACCAGAACTAACACCATATGATGAAAAATGGTAAGATTGCGCAGAAGACTGAAGATAAGATAGGTAAATACGATCTAAATGACTTCTTCTTATACTATGTATTACGCTATGGCTATTCACCAGAAAAGATTATGGTTCTAGCATTAACAGCGTATCCAGAGTTAGAAAAAGAAAATATGCGTGAGGCAATGTTACGATTCTTCAAGCGTTTCTTCAGCCAGCAATTCAAACGTAGTTGCTTACCAGATGGTCCAAAGGTTGGCTCGGTTACACTTTCTCCAAGAGGGATTAGGCTATGCCATCGGATGCCAGTGCTGAGCTCTGGTTAGAACAAGTTAAGAAAGCCTCAAGTTACTTCCAAAAGGGAGTAACTTTTTTAATACGAGAATATACAAGAAAGACGAAAGCATATTTCCACATTTCTGCAGCAGGATTTCCTATAATGAAATTACCAAGAAGAAGATTACAAGAAGGGAGGAATTCAATCTTCTTACACTTTGTTCATAAAATCATTGGAGGAATAATAAAATGAAAAAATGTATTTCAAGGCTATTTAGCGCATCAATAGCTATTTTAGTAGCCTCATCCAGCATCATTTCAGCGTATGCATGTACCGGTGTCATTATCGGTGGTGATTTAACAGAAGATGGTAGTACAATTTTTGGACGTACAGAAGACTTAGAAGTCAATCATAATAAGGTGTATAAAGTCCACCAAGCAGGAGAACATAAAGCTGGCGAAACTATCAAAGACGTTTCTGTAGATCCAGATAAGGGGTATTCCTTTACATTTGCACATGATTCTTATCGCTATACATCCGTTAGTGATACAACACCAGAATATGGTAATTTTGATGAAACAGGATTTAATGAAAAGGGCTTAATTGCGGATATGACGGTTTCCGCAAGTGCAAATGAAAATGTATTGGGTGTAGATCCTTATTTGGATGGCACAGATACAACAAAGCCAATCGGCATTACAGAAGCGATTATTACAACAGCAGTATTAGGTAGTTGTGATAATGCAAGACAGGCAGTTGAATTTATCGCACAAGAAGTCGCAAACAAAGGGTGCTGGAGAAGGTAATGGTCTAGTGGTAGCAGACCATAATGAACTTTTGGTACATGGAAATCTATACTGGTCACCAATTTAGGCAAATGCGTTATCCACGTGATAAGTATTCCGTATTCCCTAACTCATTCTGGTTGAATGAATGCAGATTAACCGTAGGAGAAGAAAAAGGAAAACTATAACATTTCAGAAGATGGAAATTATATCTATTCCATGATATCTTCAAAGTCGCAACAGATGCTAAGACATTCAAGGGAGATGAATTAACTCGTACTATCGATTTATATTCTTCCTATGCTTTTGCCAGAACTATCTGAAAGTACTGAATCACGCGTATGTTCTGGTATTAAGCAATTCAATCCTGATGCAAAGTTTGAAGGGTGATGTATATCCATTTTTACAGACAACTTCAAAGAAGATTACATTAGCAGATGCAATGGCATTCACACGTAACCGTTTGGAAACGATTAACCAAGTAGCAGATGACTTAGGTCGTGGAAACCCTATATCCGATTGGTAACCGTAACACAATGGAAGCACATATCTATCATCTTCCTGCAAATGCAACCGAAGAATATCCAGGAACAATGTGGTTAGCATTAGGTTCCCCATTAACTTCACCATTTGTGGCATACTATCCAAATCAGAATTCTGGTATTGCTCAAGCACAGAATGAAAACAATGAATTTAATGAAGATTCCGTATATTGGTTAGCAATGGATACATTATTCATGATTGAATATAACCGTGATGAATTCCAACCAATCGCTACTAAGAAGATTGAAGCACTCGAAAGTGAAGAAATTAAAAACGCTGTAACTACAATGTTAACAGCTGATGAAGCAACTACAAGAAACCATGAGGATGCGACAAAGGCATATGAGACAATGAAGGAAATCCATGCGGAAATCCTTGAGAAGTTTAAAAAGTATATCAAAGAAAACGACTATACAATTAAGTTCTTTGCAGCGTGCACGTGCAGCCTTTACAGGATCAGAAGTTTTAGTACCTAAAGATAGTGCAGAAATTGGAATGAAGTTAAGTGTAGCTCCTAGCGAAGATATGATGTCTGGAGAACTCAATATTGTAGATCACTATGGAAATCCAGTTGAGGAAGTAAAACAAGACTTAACATATTCCATTCCTACATCAGCATTTAATGGTAAGCCTACATTTACAGATGGCACAAATGAAATTACTGCTGAAGTAAAGGATGATAAGTATGTCTTTACAACAAAGGCAACTCACATTACATATACAGTATCTGAAAATACAGAAGCTGCTACTGAAACCGAAACAACGCCTAAGACAACACCACAGTCAGTTGTACTACTTGTTGGAGCAGTCATCGTAGTAGCACTAGCGGCACAAGTCATCAGAAAGAAATTATGTCATCATAAAAAAGTCAGACAAATGGTCTGACTTTTTATGGAGTGATTGATATGACTATTCATAGAAGAAATAGTTTTCATTCGTATTTGCGTATAGGGCGCTATAGTCCAAAAATATAGTATTTCTTTTTCACTTTTTTATGAGTTTTTTTCTTGGAGTAAACGATTCATGACACGAATGACTTGGCGATAGCTGATGGATAGTGTACGTGCACATTCTTGTAAAATCAAGAGTAAACATTGTGTCTTGTGTGTTTTGTATAATCAGAGCACACATTTTTGTATATGCTGTCTCTGTTCTATCAACGATTACGTCGTCATCTCTTTTGGTTAAGCGGTAAGCCATCGTCTTACTGATATAACGTAAAAATGTATTGTCATCCAAAAGACGATTGACGGTATGTATTTAGTGAAATGCAAAAACATAGACATTCTGACGAGGCAACAACGCTAGTCATTGGTTTCATTTTCCAAAGAGAGGAAACTTCACCTAGAACCGTAAATTCTTTAGAGCCACCGAGATATATCACTTTTTCCCACTATCACTGTTACCAAAAACTTTTACTTCACCATCTAAAAAGAAAAATAGATAAAGTCAGATATGATATCGGATTCGATGATTTGTTCTCCTTGGTGAAAAGCGACACAATTTTATAATATCTTTAACAGGGAAAACTGAAATATTGTGAGAACTTGGTTTTCTTAAAAATATTCTGTAAATAAGTATCTGTTATCTATCCATTCCATGAACTTATTGTATATGACATATGTCACTTTCTGCAAAGACAATTTTTAATATTCGTTTAGAATGTTTGTATAAGGAGCTCCGAATAAGGAGATAGAAAGAATATGAAAAAAATATTTGTATCTGCAGTACTTTCTCTTTGCATGGCATTACTTGGTGGATGTGCGCAACAGGGACAAAAGAAACTTCTTCTACAAGTGAAGATAAACCACTTGTTGTACAGTTTGTTCCAACAAATAACGATGGTTCAATGGAAGCGAAGACAAAACCATTCGCAGAGTATCTAGAAGAAAAGCTTGGACGTAAAGTTGAAGTAACACTCGCTACTGACTATTCTACGATTGTTGAAGCAATGGCATCTGGTAAAGTTGATTTAGGTATTATGCCACCAGCTGCCTATGTACAGGCAAAGAATCAAGGTGCAGCAAAAGCTCTCTTATCTTCTAAATTGGTAGATTATGATCAAAAACAGAATTACCAATTGAAGGTTCTTCAACTAACTCATTCAAAGGAGAAGTGATTGTTAGAGCTGATTCAAATATTCAATCTCTCGCTGACTTAAAGGGCAAGAAGATTGCGACACTAAGTCCTAACTCAGCCTCAGGTTATATCTATCCTGTAGCAGAAATGAAGGATGCTGGTATTAATCCAACAACTGATTGCACAATCGTAACAGTCAATGATATTCCTTCCGAAATTACAGCTGTTTTAAATGGACAGGTTGATGCGGCATTTGTATTTGAGGGTGCACGTTATGTTTTCCAAAAGAAGTTCGAAGGAACAAATGATTTATTCAAAGATCTCAAAGTTCTATATTTGACAAAGGGTGATATTCCAAATGATGCGATTGCAGTATTGCCAACAATGGATGAAAAATTACAACAGAAGATTAAGGAAGTATTCCTAAATATGAATCAAGATGAGGCTGCAAAAGATGCAATGTCATTATGGAATCATACAGGATATGTAGAAGCAGATGAAAAGGCATATGACACAATGTCTAACTATATCGAAAAGGCAGCAAAATAGTAAATGATTGAATTAAGAAATGTTTCAAAGACATACAAAAATGGAGTACATGCACTAGATCATGTAAATCTAACAATTCAGGATGCTGAATTCGTTGCGATTATTGGTCTTTCTGGTGCAGGTAAATCAACATTGCTACGCTCGATTAATCGTCTTAATGAAATTACAGATGGTGAAATCTTGATAGATGGTAAATCAATTACAAAAGCTAATAAGAAAGAATTAAAGAATATACGAACACAAATTGGGTTGATATCTCAATCATTTTAATTTGGTGAAACGCAATACAGTACAGAGGAACGTATTATCAGGAAAACTTGGAACCTATAGTACGCTTAAAAAGTACATTAGGATTATTCTCTAACAAAGATTATCAGTTATGTAATGAAGTTTTAGCCAAGGTAGGATTAGAAAATAAACTGCATAGTCGTTGTGATGAGTTATCAGGTGGACAACAACAAAGAGTATCTATTGCTAGAACACTCTTTCAAGAGGCAACTATCATTCTAGCGGATGAGCCTGTTGCTTCATTGGACCCTGTAACGTCAAAGAAGATTCTATCTGATCTAAAGAATATTAATGAACAACTTGGTATCACAGTTATCGTTAATATTCACTCAGTCGAACTTGCAAAAGTTATTTGCAACAAAGATTATTGCTTTTGCAAGATGGCAAGTTAGTATTTGAAGGTACTGCAAGAGAACTTACAGATGAAAAATTAGATTATATCTACAAAGGTATCTCTAATCTTGAAGAGGAAGTTCAAGATGAAGCTTAAAGATACAGTTCATTATCAATGGTATAAACATGTAGGAACATTTGCAGTATTGGCAATATGCTTATATGCATGCATACGTATTACAAATGCAAATCTTTTCTGAAGTACTTTTCAAATACAAAAACAGATGCAACTATTCCTACAGAAACTGCTTTCATCCTGATTGGTCATATCTTCCATCACTAATAACACCGATTATTAAGACGATTCAAATGTCAATTTTAAGCACTTTTACTAGGTGTACTTTTTAGCCATTCCATTCTCTTTTTCTTGTGACAACATTGATTACGAAAAATACTGTTTTTAACAGGATGTATTCGTTTTGTGATGAATATTATTCGTACAATTCCAAATACACTATTAGCAGCTATCTTAGTATCGATTGTTGGTATTGGTGAAGTTACAGGTGTTATAACTTTAACGATATTTACATTTGGCTTGGTATCACAGTTATTGTATGAATCAATTGAAACGATCGATACACTACCCTGTTGAGTCTGCTGAGTCTGTTGGAGCCAATAAGTTTAAGGTTGCAGTATGGGCTGTTTGGCCACAAATATTACCAGCTGTAATCAGTTATACTTTTTACGCATTAGAAATTAATATACGATCTTCAACAGTACTAGGGTATGTTGGAGCAGGTGGAATTGGTATTATCTTAAACACTTCTCTTGCGCTATTTAAGTATGATCGTGTATCAATTATTATCCTAATGATTTTGATACTAGTTATACTAGTAGATACAATCAGTGAATACGCAAGGAGGAAGGTGTAGATGATGACTTTCGAAAGTATTCAACGATATGGATCCTACTAGGAATTCTCGTATTAATTTTCTTGTCAGGTTATGGCCTCAGATTATTCAGCACTGAATAACTTTTTCACCTTCCATGGTGATAGACACAGTCAAAGGATTATTAAAACCTGATTGGTCATATTTCTTTGATGGAAGTGGTGAAGATGTATTCTCACTGATGATTTCTGACAATTGCGATAGCTTTTCGTAGGAACACGTCATTGGCACCATCTTTGCATTTCCACTCATGTTACTGACGAGTCATAATCTTTTGGTCAAGAAATACGATAGTACCAAAGATTACTAAAATCATCTGGATATATTACGTAGTTTTCCCAGAGTTAATATATGCAATTATCTTTGTAAAGATGGTAGGGTCCCTGGTCCATTTTGCAGGAGTACTTTAGCGATTGGTGTTCATCAAATCGGTATGTTAGAAAACTATTTACTGAGGAGATGGAGAAAATGAATGAAGATGCCATTGAAGCAATGCATTCAGTAGGCGCAAATTCAATCCAAACCTTTCTTCTATGCACGACTTCCACAAGTCATGCCAGCATATACATCTTTGATTTTTAAATCACTTTGAAATTGGTGTAAGATCTGCTGCAACCCTTGGTCTTGTAGGTGCAGGTGGTATTGGTGCACCATTAATCTTTGCAATCCAAGCAAGAAACTGGGATAAAGTAAGCATTATCTTATTAGTAGTAGTTGTGACTGTATTTGTATTAGATATCGCAAATGGATGGCTTAGAAAGAAGTTTGAAAGTAATGAGAATCTTTGCAATTAAGTGATACATTATCGTACACACTACACAAATGATAATGCATATGAAAGATTACTTGCCAAACTAGAGAGTCCATTGAAACATCTAGAACTCTGCTTGCAAGATACCTTACAACATGGGGAATACGATTGTCTTTGTTTGACAGGTGATATCTGTGATAATGGAAGTGTTGATGATTATCAAACAGTAGAAAGTATTGTAAAAAAATACTTTCCAAAGATTCTAGTCATAGCGATTCCTGGAAATCACGATAATGAAAATTACCAACAAGTATTTGGGACAAAAAGTCATACGACGTATCAATTACAGAATTATACGATTCTTGCATTAAATAATTCTGAGTATGGAAATGCAAATGGGAAATTCACAGATGAGGATTTTTCTTGGCTAGATGAAAAATCTAAAGACACCTAGAAAAGAAAATTATTTTGATGCATCACCCTGTCAGAAAATATCCAGGAATTCCATGTTTACCACAAGCTGAAAAGTTTATCCAACATATACAAAACACGAATACTATATTGGTCATGCAAGGTCATATACATTGGAGCGAGGACTATATCATCAATGATACACACTATAGTGTTGGTCCAAGCACATCTTTTCAAGGAGAAAATAATACTGAAAATGATAGTGTTTCATTCTATGATGTGGCAGGGTATAAAATATATGATTTGATTGATAATCATGTTTCAACAAAATCCTATACAATAAAAAGCCAACCAAAGTATGTAGTTGGAAATTTACAGAAAATAAGATTCAGAAATTGATGTCGACATAAACGCGGACATATAATCCTGTTAATGTCGACATCTTTTTTTCTTAGACATTGCAAAGTGATGATATAATCAATCCATGAAAACTTTAATTTGGGACTTTAACGGTACAATTTTAGATGATTTACAATTGTGCCTATCAATTGAAAAATGAAATGTTAAAAAAAGAGGGAATGGAGAAGTATCCTGTCATCAAAGCAGGACTATCTCAATACATTCTCGTTTCCAGTGATTAATTACTATTACCATATTGGTTATACGTTTGATACAGAAAGTTACGAGGAAGTATCTCTTGAATTCAATCAAGAATATGACCGTCGCTTTGTTGAGTGTTCTTTGATGGATGATTTTATTTCTACGGTAGAAAAGGCAATTGAACTCGGATATCGTAATGTAATTCTATCCGCATCTCGTCACGATAAACTTGTAGAGCAGTGCAAGCTATTAGGAATTGATCAATACTTTGATGAAATTCTAGGGATTGATAATATGCTTGCGGCTTCAAAAGTCGAGATGGCAAAGCTTTGGATGGAAAAGAGCGATGTAGAACCATCCGAATGTAAGTATATTGGTGATACCGTTCATGATAAAGAAGTTGCGGAAGCACTTGGCATTCATGATTGTGTACTCATTGCAAATGGTCATCAATCATACGAAGTTTTACGTAAAGTAACTGATAACGTTGTATATACATTAAAAGAGGTGACATTATGAAGTATTGCCCAGTGAGTAAAAAGTGTGGTGGATGTGCATACATCGATGTCCCATATGAAGAACAATTAAAAATGAAACGCGAAGAGATGCGTAAGATATTTCGTACCAAAGCGGTAGAACCAGTACTTGGTATGAAAGATCCATATCACTATCGTCATAAAATCTATGCAAGTTTTGCAGAGATAAAAAGACAAACTAGAATCTATGCAGGCATGTATGAAGAAAATAGCCATCGTAAAGTGCCGAGTGAGATGTGCTTGATTCAACATACACTCGCAAATGAGATTCTAACTACAATCTGTAAGTTAGCAGAATCTATGCGTATCGAAACTTATGATGAAGATAGTGGTAGGGGTACGTTACGTCATGCGTATATTCGTATCTCGAAAGCAACCAATGATGTTTTACTTGATGTTGTGATTGGTTCAAAGGGACTACCTAGTTCAAAGAACTTCGTAAACGCACTGGTAAAGAAATTTCCACAGATTAAAACGATTATTCTGAATTTTAATCGTGCACGTACATCCATGATTCTTGGAAAAGATGAAAGAGTGTTATACTGGACCAGGATATATCACTGACCGTATTGGTGGATTTAGAGTTCCGCATCTCTTCAAAGTCATTCATCAAGTCAATCCAGAACAAACAGAAGTGCTCTATCGTACAGCACTATCACTATGCGAAGATTAAAGATACTGATGTTGTATTGGATGCATGCTGCGGCATTGGAACAATCTCTTTACTAGCAGCTCAAAGCGCAAAGCATGTGATTGGTGTTGAAATTAATCCACAAGCAATCCGAGATGCAAAAAACAATGCAAAGCATAACAAATTACTAAACACAGAATTCTATGCAGCAGATGCGGCAGAGTTTATTCAACGCATGGATACAACACCGGATGTAGTTATTTTGGATCCACCAAGATCTGGAATGACATTACCATTCATGCATAAACTAGCACAACTTTCTCCAGATAGAGTCGTAGTATATTTCTGTAATCCATATACACAGTGTAACAGATATCGAACCTCTTAAGAAAGCTGGATATCAGATTAAGAAGATAGTGCCAGTGGATTTATTTTGGTTTTTACACCACATGTAGAGAAATATTGTTTTACTGACAAAAAGAAGAGAAAGCAAAAAGTATAGAAGAAAAATGAATAAATTAGTTACAACAGATACAGTTGATACACAATACAAAAATCCAGATAAACTAAATATCCGTATTCGATTACATCAACTTTTATTCTACAAATAAAGAAGGTTTTAATATTGGATTGTAAAAGCATTATGACATTAAGAAGGAATCTTCAATTTTAGAACTTGGTTGTGGTACAGGGATTACTTGGAAAGAACATACAAATTTACTTCAGGATTGTAATGAGGTTTATTTTTACAGATTTATTTGAAGGGCATGATTGAAGAAGCTAGAGCTAATATTGGAGAACATGCAAATATCCACTATGAGGTTGTGAAATGCAGAAGAGTTACCGTATGAAGATGAAAGATTTTGATATCGTCATCGCGAAATATGATGCTATATCATATTCCAAATCTGGATAAGGCTTTATCAGAGATTAGAAGAGTATTAAAAAGAATGGGAATATTCTACTGTGCTACGTATGGTGAAAATGGGAGTAGAATCATTTATCAACCAGATGTTAAATGTTCAAACAGAACGTCAACATACATTTACCTTACAAAATGGCAAAGACTATACTCGACCATTGGTTTTTCTAGTGTAGAGAGAGCTAGAGTATGTAGATAAGTTACTCATTAGCAAATCGTTCTGATTTAGTGGAATATATCCAATCATTTAAAGAAATGAATGATTGGCAAAAATTATTCAGAAAGAAGAGTTGTATAGACTGATTTCAAACTATGAAAAACAAGGAGTTATAGAAATCCGAAAGAGTATGGAATGTTTGTATCTAGAAAGTAAGGAGATAGAGTAAGTATGTTCTATCACGCATCGCAGATTGAAGACATAACAACTTTAGAACCACGTGTTTTTAATCACGAGATTCCTTTAGTATACTTTTTCTACTAAGAGAGAAAATGTGCTTGTTTATTTAAGCAATGCAATAGAAAAGTATTGTAAAGATAGTGACTTTATCTATGATGGTAAATGGCAAAATGGGGGCCTTTACGGGTTTAATGAAGATGGTCGTTCAAGATTAGAAGAATATTACCCGAATGCATTAATTAATACGTATAAAGGTGTTTCTGGACATATCTATGCTGCAAAAAGATGTAAAAGACTCTGGATATAAACTTGAGATTCCAGATGCAATAGCAAGTTCTGAAAGAAGTGAATGTAATAAATGTAGAATATATACCAGATGCATACGAGGCAATCTTACAAGCAGAAAAAGATGGATTAATTACAGTTCTTCGCTATGAAGATCTATCAGAAAAACGTAAGAAGAGAATTATAGAAATTATCAAAGAGGAATATAAAAAAATCAACCAATCATTCCGATTACAGATACTTCCTTTATAGGAAACTTTCCAGATATTTTTAAAAGAACGAGTAGTATGAATGCTGATTGAATTTACTTTTGCTTTTGGGAAACTATATTATCATTTGAGTGATAATATAGTTGACTTATACAGATTTAATATAAGGAGAAAGATGAAGAAGTTTTATTTTATTTCAGGCTTTAGGTAGTACAAAAGAATCGATTCAAGACTTTGAAAAGAGATGAATCAGTTCGGTTATGAAGTACAGTTTATTGATATACCAGGACAGTATTCAAACCGAGATGTGAAAGATTCAGAGTGAACAAGATTTGATAGAGTGGTTAACAGAGTGAAATTCCTGTTGGATCTAATGTGATTACTTTTTTTCGATGGGTGCTGATATAGCAATTGTTATCATTCTTACCTACAAGCAAGAAATCTAATCATCTTAGATGGAGGTATCATCGATTATGATTTGATGAATATAACGCTTGAAGAAGATATTGCTATGACAAAAACTTATATTAAAGAAAATCAGTTAGATATGAATGCGAAACGATATCTAAAACTAACGAGTTTTACTTCGAGAACATTATATTGATATCTTCCATGCTGGTTTGAATACGGAAACATTATTACTGTTATCGGATCATCCTGACTTTGTATATGAATACAAGAAGAATAAAATTGAAGCTAACCAAGAGAATATGAATCATATCTTTTATTCAATTTATAAAAGATACAAGCCATGAAATCTACGTTGAAAAACCAAAAGAAGTAGTCAATAGATATCATGGATTGGCTAAAAGAACGAAACCACAAATTAAAATTCTAGATACTATCAGAGTTTAATATTTATACCTTTTATTCTAGTAAAGATAGAATAAAGGTTTTTTTAAGTTTTGAGCATTTTAACAAAGAATTTTAATCAGGTGGTCTATAATCGGTGGTAGAGAGGTATTCAGATATGAATAAAAAAAGTAGAAAATATTATTATTGGTTTTGGTAAGGCTGGTAAAACACTAGCAAATTACTTAGGTAATAAAGGTGAAAAAACAATATTAGTTGAGAAGTCACCTAATATGTATGGAGGTACATGTATCAATGTTGGCTGTATTCCTTCTAAGTTTTTGGCAACTGCAGCTGATCGTAGAAGCTACAGCCAAGTAAGTAATGAAGAATATTATCAGAATGCAGTTATCAATAAGAAAGCATTGATTGCAAAACTCAATAAAGCTAACTATGACAAGGTAGCGATGAATAGTAACGTCGAAGTCATTGATGGACTTGCTTCATTCAAGGATGAACATACAGTAAATATTCAGACAGCAAATGGAGTAGAGGAAATATCTGCAGATCGTATCTATATCAATACAGGTGCTAAGCCATTTATTCCTTCTGTAGAAGGTCTAGAAGTAGGTAAGAGAATTCATACGAGTGAAACACTTATGAATCTAGAGGATTTCCCTAAGACATTAACAATCTTAGGTAGTGGTTTCATTGGCCTTGAATTTGCGGCTACATATGCAAAGTTTGGTACAAAGGTTACAGTTATCGATAAAGCAGAAAAACTACTTGCGAGAGAAGATGATGATGTAGCAACTGCTGTACTTGAATCCTATAAATCGTTAGGTGTTGAATTTATCTTTGGAGCGGACACAAAGCAGGTTGAACAAGATGAAAATACAGTTACTCTATCTTATGAAGTAAATGGAGAAGCTAATAAGATTTCTTCAGATGTATTACTTGTTGCGACAGGTAGAACTCCAAATACAAAAGAACTCAATTTAGAAAATGCAGGTATTGAGGTTTCAGAACGTGGATTTGTGAATGTAAATGAACACCTACAAACAAATAAGCCACATATCTTTGCGATGGGTGATGTAAATGGTGGACCACAGTTTACTTACATTTCTTTAGATGACTATCGTATTGTAAAGAGCTATTTAGATGGTAGTGGTTCTTATACGAGAAATGATAGACAGCCAATTGCATTCTCTGCATTCTTACATCCAACTTATTCCAGAGTTGGTTTAAGTGAGAAGGAAGCTCGTCAGGCTGGATATAACATCAAGGTAGCCACATTACCAGTGACTGCAATTCCAAAGGCTAAGATTCTTGGTAATCAAACAGGTATTTATAAGGCAATTGTAGATGCAGATACAAATCAGATTTTAGGTACTGTATTATTTGGTGAAGAATCTCATGAAGTAATCAATATCGTCGTTACTGCAATGATTGCAAAGCAACCATATACAGCACTTGCAAATCAAATCTTCACACATCCAACAATGGCAGAAGCATTAAATGATCTGTTTGGTTTAATTAAGTAGTTTCATTATTGAATATGATTTTAACTATAGCTAATATGAGTTAGCTATAGTCTTTATTCATGTCAATTATATTTGACATAGATATAAACATATGATACTTTTATGTATATCAAATATATTTGACATTTATAGAGGTGATTATGAATCGTGTAAAAGAATTTTCGAGTCAAACTAAATATGTCTCAATTACAGTTATCTAGAGAGATAGATGTATCAAGGCAAGCAATCAATATGATTGAAAATGATAAATATAATCCAAGTTTAGAACTATGTATTAAACTTGCAAAAGCGTTACACACAGATTTAAATTCCTTATTTTTGGAATACTACAACAGGAGAACAAAAATGAAAAAGAATTTACAATTAGAATTTATTAAATATTTTTATGGCATCACAACAGAATTAGATGAGTATGTAAAAACAAGAATTGTCTAACTTGAAAACAATATGTACATGTTATTTAGTTTTAGTATGGTTGGTGGTTGATTTTATCTATTTGCTTTTAATCGAGATTGTTTAACGCCAATTCTATTAATCAGTTTTATTTACCTCAGATTAAACAAGAAGTCTCTTATCATGAAACTAGGTTTAAATAAGATGGAGGTAACGGCTGATGAGGTTGAATCCGCAAAAGAAAAGGTTATTAAGAAGAACATTCTCACATGTCTTCATTTCTGGTATTATTGCGGCGATGGTGTTCCATGGATTAGTTCGTGGTGGGTACATTGTTTTTAAGGGTTTTGATCCTTCAAGTGGTCTTTTGGTGCCAGGTATTATAGCTGTGTTTGTTGCAATCGTCTTCACTGCATCTATATTTTATTATAGTAATTTAAAAAGAATTATTGTGGTAGAGGAATAATACATTACTGATACATGCATGTATGTATATCTTTGTTTTGAAAGATATACTGAATTTTGATAGAATGACAACAACAGGGGTGGATAGAGTATGTTTTATATATCAGTCATATTACTAGCTGCTCTGATAGCAGTTCAGATAGCAAAGAAGTCCGGAATTCCTTCTTTGATGTTGTTCTTATCTTTAGGTATCATAAGTAGTCTTATTGGGTATAAGTTTGAAGATTATCAGTTTGCAGAAAACTTCTCAAAAATAGCACTACTAATCATTATTTTCTATGGTGGTTTTGGTACAAACTGGAAAGCAGGAAGAACTGTTGTAATCGAATCATTAATTCTATCCACATTGGGAGTCATCTTTACGTCATTACTAACGGGTACGTTGATTCATTTTATTCTTCGTTTTGGCTGGTTAGAGAGTTTATTAATAGGTTCTATCATTGGCTCTACGGATTATGCGTCTGTATCAAATATCCTCTCTTCGAAGAATTTGAATTTAAAATACAATACAGCATCTCTTTTAGAACTTGAAAGTGGATCAAACGACCCAATGGCGTTTACACTAACCTGTATCTTCTTAGCATTAATCAAAGGTGAACAGATTTCTATTGGAACAATATTATTCTTCCAGATATTCTGGGGTATTCTCATTGGTGTAATTGTTGCCTGTGTTGTTCGTAAATTCATGGAGTATACAGATCTTCAAAAAAGTGGATTTATTACCGTTTTTATCATTGCGGTTGTATTATTAGCTTTCTCAATTAGTGAACTTTTAAATGGGAATGGATACTTAACGGTGTATATTCTGGGTTTGATTTTAGGGAATCAAGTATTTATTGCAAAGAAAGAGGTAACGTTCTTCTTTGATGGTGTATCTAACATCATGAATATCCTATTGTTCTTTATCTTAGGATTACTAGCTACACCTGCACATATCTTAACAAACTTATTCTTTGCGATTGTCATTGCAGTTATACTTATCTTTATTGTTAGACCTCTCGTAGTATTTGGTTTGATGTTACCATTTGATTTGAAATTAAATCAAAAGTGGCTGGTATCTTGGGGAGGACTTCGTGGCGCAGCTGCGATAGCCTTTGCAATTATGGTGGTAAATCAGTACAAATCAAGTTCTGTGGATATCTTCCACATTGTTTTTGGAGTCTGTTTAATTTCATCACTCATACAAGGCTCCTCTATGAAGTGGGTAACAGAGAAACTACATATGATTGATCCTCGTAATGAAGTATTAAGAACATTTAATTATTATGGTAGGAAAAGGAAATATTACATTTGTAAAGTCGGTGGTTGATGAAGGCGGTATTCTTGCAAATCGTCAGATTAAAGATATATCTTTAGATAAACATTTAATCATTGCGAAGGTAATACGTGATGAGAAACCATTAGTTCCTAATGGAAGTCTTGTATTAAAAACCGAATGATGTAATTGTTTGGAGTGGAGAAGAATATTTTGATCCAAATGGACAAGACCTCATAGAATTTATAGTAACTGAACATCATGCATGGAATCATAAATACATTCGTGATTTGAATCTACCAGATAATAAGTTGATTATTTCAATTAATCGAAATGATGAGATTATACCTGCAACAGGTAGTACACTAATTCAAACTGATGATCGTGTATTATTATTTAAAGGAAATAATGCAAAATAAAAAAAGACTCGTATCTAACTTCTAACGAATAATATACGAGTCTTTATTATTTGAAAAATAATCTTAGAATCCCCAATGAATCATCCCAATCAGAAGTAAGTGTAGGGATAGAATAGGTAGAAAACCATTTATTAAAAACTAGATTTATTGCCTGACTGCCCATTGTATAAATAGATGATTGGAATTATTAGAATCGCCCAATTTGCCAAACTTGAGTATACCATGGTAGAGAGGTTGTATGCATACATATGTAGAATATCCTAGACTTAGGAAAGTAATGCATGCATGAAAAATGCTTGTAAATCTTTATTTTCTTTATTTACATAGAAGGATATAGTAAATAATGGACCAAAAGATAAACCAATCTGTAAAGGTCGATACATAAGATGGCAATCACAAGAGGAATCGAAAGGATTCCTAGTGTTTATAATGTTCAAAAACTTCTAGAAGTAAGAAAGAACAAACTAATGTAAACAACATATTCCCAGTTGGAAACCATATACTACCACCATGTAGTAGGAGTATGGGATTTGTGAAATAAACGCAAATACGATGAGTCGCAAGAAATACTTTTTACGATCTGAAGTATGTATGAAAACCTTGTACTAATGCAAAAGCACATTAATGGTGCTGCAATACGACCTATTAGTTTTAGAATAATATAGCCAATGGCATCTGGTGCAAATAATACAGATGCCATATGGTCAAGAATCATTGATAGTACTGCTAGATATTTAATCTTATGAATGTTCATTTTGTGTTTTTCTTCTGATATACATTGTGAACAATATACTTACAAAAGATGTACCCAAGATGAGTGACCATGCAAGAGTATTGAATGAATCACTTGTCTTAACACTTTCTCCACGTTTATTTGGAGTAACTGTAGTATCTGTAGTGTTCGCAGGATCTTCTACAGCAGGTGTAACGGTCTTGGTATTTGTGATAGTTGTTGTTAAACCATCTGCAGAAACGACAGTTGTTGCTTGATATCCTTCAGGGATATTCACTTCTACAACTGACCATGTATAACTATCATCAAGCTGTTGCCAAGTGTATGTCCAAGCATTGGCATCATTTAGTTCTACTGGTGCACCATAAGGAGTACCATCTTGCAATAATTGAACTTCAACAGAAGATTCAGAACCATTTTCCCATAGTTTATTGACAGTGTGATTTACATAGTGAATCGTTGTATTATTAAACTTAAATTTTAGAAAAGTATTATAGTCTTCAGTAAAAGTTCCATCAGGATTTTGAATTAGTCTTTGTCCTATATCGCCGTATAGTTCTCCCATCAACTTCATAGTATTGGAATTTATTATGTCCACCAAATGGATCAGGAATAACAGTATAATATACATTAATGTTGTATACTTTCGAGTCGAATTTCATATTCGGTACATTTGTTTGAACTTTTTCTAGAGTAAATGTTACATATGATTGTGCTGGATTTAGTTGGTGATTATTCAAGTAGTTACCGATCTCCGATCCTAGAAAAATTCACCATAATAATATGTAGGGTTGCCATCAGCATCAAAGTTGGCAGGGATGTCATTTTTGATTGTCGGACCGACAAGATTGCCTTCTGGATCTTTTTAATGCAAATTCAAATTTATCTTTATATTCTTCCAGCAGGTTGACCGTCCACATCTTTGTCGATTGGGTTAGTAGGCATGTAACTAGCAGATACGTTTGTGAGTGCTAGTAGAGCTGATTGATATAATAGATATAATTACTGCTATAACTTTTCTCATATTCATATTTTGTCTTACCTTTCCCTTTATTTGAAACGGTGATAATATAGCATATCAATATTAAGGTGTATATATACAAAATTAGAAAAACATAAAAAAATAAATCAAAAATGTAATATCATGAAAAATTACTGAAGATTTTGTGAAACACATTTATTATCATTTTTCTAAAAAGTGTGTATCAGATACTTTATGTAATTTTAGCTATTGCAAATTAACTTTCTGTAAACAGAAAAATATTATCAAGAATTAATAACATATTTTTGATAAGTATAATTTTACTATTGAGAACTATCTGAATGGACAGATGAATATGTATATGGGATACTCATTATATGAAGTTTACCATGAAATTAAAATTGGAAAATGTGGAATCTGAAAGAGCACAAGAATTAGCAAATTTAATCCGAACATATAATAGATCTAATAGAGAACCCTCAAAAAGTGAGGCTCTTAACATTTATGTAGAAGATGACCATGGTAATTTATTAGCTGGAATGGTTGCGGAGACTTTTGGAAATTGGCTTGAGATTGAATATTTGTATGTTAGAGATGATCTAAGAGGACAAGGTCTAGGTTCAAAAATTCTAGAAATGGCGGAAAAGGAATCAAAAACAAGAGGGTGTAAGTATTCCTTTGTTAATACGTTTCAATTTCAGGCACCAAACTTTTATAAAAAGCATGGTTATAAAGAAGTTTTCGTATTGAGAGAATATCCATATACTGGAGAGCGATACTACTATACAAAAGAGTTGTGATTTGAAATACCACTTGTAAATCAGAATCGATTAAAATGATATTTATGACAGGTCAATCCTATTGAGTTGTATTTTTTGGATAAGAAGAATAATGAACTATTCAGACTTTTTATACAAAAACTAAATGGAAAATTATAATTGTGTAGTTTTATAGATTGAATAATCTTCTGAATAATTCAGATAACATATCTTAAAATGAAAGGTTATATCTATATTTTTGTGAATCAAAAATTACTAGACTCACTAAAAAGTATGAGAGTAAATAATTGTGTAAATTACAAGATATAGCTAATTGTTTTCTGTAACGAGAATGTTGTTTTTCACTAGTTAATACTTTCACGAAAAAGGAAATAAAAATACTACAAAAATGAGTTATATTTTACAAATAATACATGTTATATTATAAATGTTTCAAAAGCACTCTTTTTGTAGCGTTTTGATAATTTGGAGGGAGAAAGACAATGGGTACTATTGGTATTTTTGGAAATATAAGCCAAACAAAAAAGAGTAGTAATGCAAAGAAACTAACGTTTAAAACTCATGTCAGCACTATTAGGCTGTACATTGTTTTTAAGTCCGATTAAAGTTTCTGCGCAAGGAATTCAACCAAGATCCATGGAAAACGAAGTTAACTATACGTTAGCTGGTGAAACGGATGGTGTATTGGATTATGCAAGAACAGAATTTGCAAAAGAAGATAGCACGGGTATACATCTTACAGTAACGAAGTGGGCAAAACTTCCAGGTAGCTGGGGAGGAACAGATAAAGGTCCATATAATGGAAGATTTTTACTTAATTTCTTTGAGACGGATTTTTATACACAAATTGAGTCAATTACAGTCAATGGTGTACAGTTTGAAAAAGAAGCTGATGGTGCATTGTGGAAGGTACCGATTAATAATCAAACATTACAGTCTGGTTTGATTGGTGTAATTACAAATACTGATGTAGTGATTAAGTTAAAGAATGGTAAGACTTTAGATAGTTTAGGCTTAGCATCTAAGAAAATCGACTATACTACAGTATGGGTTCGATCTGATGGCAAGGCCGATAAGGGTGGCTACGATAATGGATTTATCCTAAAGAATAATCCAAATGTACCAGAACTCCCTGCAAATAAGAAGAATGGTAATGCAAACTACTTAGGAGAAGGGATGAATGGACTTGGATCTGATGGTACTCAGTCTAAGGATGGTAATTTCTCTGGTGGTCATGCGGGTAAGATGGTATCTTATGATGCACAAACAAAGACGATTAAGTCTATTGTATCTTTTAAACCTGACCAAAACTTCTTACAGGCAAATAGTGGTTGGGTACTTTATATCAATGAAGTAATCCCACAGGAATTATTACAGTATATTGATACAGATAATGTAAAAACTTGGTGTATCTACTTCAACTGGAGATTTTTAAAATCCCTCAATCAAACTTGTAGTTGATCCTAATGGTAATGGTGTTATCTCTACAAAGGATACTCCAGAACTAAGTATTGTGGGTGGTGATTGGAACAAAGTTGAACAAGTAAGAAATACACTTGACTCACAGGTATTCTATGGTGCATTAGGTCAAAGAAGATCTTACACAATTGAATATAAGTTAAAGAGTAATGTAACAAATCAACAGTTTGCGGAAGCATTAAATAACTATATTAATACAAATGGCCAACAATTAAATTTTGAATCTTGGTTAACTGCTGACTTCGTGGATTCTACAAATGTGTTTAAAGGAATAAGAAAACCAGATGGTGGTAAACCAAATAAGATTATCCAGAATACGTATTCAACTGCATTCTTACAAGTCCTTGATACAGATAAGGATGGTCTATATGACTTTTGTAGAAGATGAAATTGGAACAGATAAGTTTAATGTAGATACTGATGGTGATGGAGTACCTGATGGACAGGAATATCTCACAGATCATACTGATCCAAAAGATGCGAAATCCTATCTTGTAGTAAAACCAAACGTAACTACAACAAATATTGAAGCGAATAGTCCTCAACAAATCGTTGGTACAGTTCCTAAGACAATATATCCAAACCCTGCAGATACTAGTACAAATCTAACGGCTACGAATACAGATGCTGGTAACGTAATTGTGAAAGCGTATAAGTATGTTGCGGATGATACTGACTATACAACACAACCTGTCAAGGCACAGACAACTATTCCTTACTCTGATTTAACAGATGGTAACTTCACTGTGAATGTACCAGCTGGAACATTCAACGACGGGGATAAGGTTATCCTTGTAGCATATTCTCCAGATGGAAATAATCCAATGGTATCTGATACAAAGGTAAACGTTGGTGCAATTAAGGTTACATTTGATACAAATGGCGGTAAGTGGTCAGATGGAACAGATACAGATAAAGTAGTAAATGCAGTAGGTGGTACAGCAACTCAGCCAGAAGAACCAACAAGAGATGGTTATCAATTCTTAGGTTGGGCTTCTAGTGCGACTGCGACTGCTGCAGAAGCAAATATCTTAACAAACATCACTGATGCAAAAGAAGTTTTCGCAGTATGGAAGGATGTTAAGGCACCTAAAATTACAACGATTTCTGATCAGACAGTTGTAGAAGGTAATCCAATTGGCGAGATTACAGTTACTACTGATGATCCAAATGCGACAGTTACAGTAAGCAATCTACCAAATGGTGTAACATACGATCCAGCAACAAAGAAGATTACAGGAACACCTGCAATCACTGACTGGACACCGACAGAAGAAACTCGTGAGATTACAGTCACTGTAACAGCCAAGGATGATGATGGTAATACATCCACAAAGACTTTCAAGATTACAGTACAAAGAGATACAGACTGATGGAACACCAGACGTTACAGATACGGATGATGATGGTGATGGATATCCTGATACAGAAGAGGTATCTAGAGGAACAGATCCAAAGGATCCAACTCTAAGCCAACAACTTCATTACACCAATTTCTGATCAGACAGTTGTAGAGGGTAATCCAATTAGTGAGATTACAGTTACAACAAACAATCCTACTGCAACAGTTACAGTAAGCAATCTACCAAATGGTGTAACATACGATCCAACCACAAAGAAGATTACGGGAACACCTGCAATCACTAACTGGACACCAACAGAAGAAACACGTGAGATTACAGTGACTGTAACAGCAACAGATAGTGCTGGTAATCCAACAACAAGCACTTTCAAGATTACAGTACAAAGAGATACAGATCATGATGGAAACCTGATATTACTGACTCGGATGATGATGGTGATGGAGTAGCTGATACGGATGAACAGGCTGCTGGTTCAGATCCAAAGAATCCTAACTCAAGACCTGGAGCAGTAATTACACCTGTAACTCAACCAACGATTTCTAATCCAACACAAACAGTGATTGATGAAAAAGCAATTACAAATATTGTAATTACGCCAGGCTCACCAACATCTACAGTAACTGTAGATACAAGTAAGCTACCAAATGGTGTAACATACAATCCAACAACAAAGACTATCAGTGGTACTCCAAACATAACAGACTGGGGCACTACAGAAGAGAGTCGTAAGTTTGAGATTCCTGTAGTTGTTACAAATCCAGATGGCTCTAAGGTTACAAAGACTGTTGAAATTACAGTACAAAGAGACACAGATGGTGATGGTGACCCAGATGTTACAGATCCAGATGATGATGGTGATGGATACACAGATGCAGAGGAAGTAGCAAAGGGTACAGATCCAAAGGATCCAACTTCTAAGCCAACAACACCTCCAACACCACAACCAACAATCTCAAATTCAACACAGACAGTGATTGATGAAAAACCAATTACGAATATTGTAATTACTCCTGGAGATCCTGCATCAACTATTACAGTTGATACAACAAAGTTACCAAATGGTGTAACTTATGATCCAACTACTAATACAATCAGT
>BNJU01004335.1_pt1 | contig 28966 bp, 35 predicted proteins | sample 8539281 | NCBI WGS metagenome assembly BNJU01 (sample SAMD00202456, study PRJDB9452) | human saliva metagenome | isolation source: human saliva | place: Japan
GACGCGAGGGACGACAGCGAGCCGACCGCCGCAGGGGCGCCTTCGACGGCCGGCGCGTCCGCCGAATTCGCTTCCGCCGCAAAGTCATGTTGCCATCGACCGCCGTTGCGGCGTCGACTGGAGCCACCGAATTGCAAGCATGAGTGTCGCAGTCCCGACTGAATGTCGCACTCAAGAGAATTCACGGGGAGACGTGACCAAAAGCAGGTCAACAGGCGTTCTCCCACAATCTAGAACGTAAGATACGAGAGTTCGACGAAGGAACGCATCCATACGTAAATAGAAGATCAAAGGATAGAGATGACACAGTTTGTTGTCGATGCTTCAGGGCTCCGATCGCAGAATGACGCCATGAAGGAAACTGAGGCCGCGGTGGCCTCCTCCGCAAAGAGCTACCTCGATTCTTACGCACCCGGCTTGCAGAACGCGTTGCCGACGGCCGGCCTCCCAACGCCGTCGCCGAAGCGAGCCGCCAGCTGACAAGCAACCTTCAACTCACTTTTCAACCAGCTGCACACGGTTCTCATCGGCACGTGCACAGCCGGGTCTGAAGGCGCGATCGATTACTACGAAAAGACCGACGAAGACAATGCTCGTGCATACGACCAGACACTGGGAGAAAACCGATGACAGCCCAGTCCATTCTCGATTCGCCGCCGCCGGCCAAAGAATTCGAGCGCTTTGACGACACCCTCATGGGCGAGGCCTTCGATCTTCTCAGCCCGTCCTACTGGAGTGCTCAAGATCCTCTCGTACCTTAACTTCGACCCGATGAAGATCATCGTTAAGCCTTTCAGTGGAGACTACGAGGCAGCGGGCAGCATGCCGGTGCAGCTACGGGCAACTCGGCGAAGCCTTCGACGCGCTCGCCGACGAGCTGGGCAAACGAGCCAGGGACATGACGGCTCAAGGGATGTGGGAAGGAACGCGTCAGCGAGACTTCGACGCCCACATGACGGAGCTCGCCGGCGGAGTGCGGACGCTTGGCGCCAACTCCGAAGGAGGCCTCCGCCGGTTTCGACGACGCCGCCCAACGGATCTACGGCCAGCATGATCGCCAGCCAGCTCCTGACGACCTTCCTCGACTGGGTGACCGAGGCGGTTCTCGCCGCCGTGAGCGGCATCGGATGGCCCACTCTCCTCGAAAAGATCCCCAGAGGACTGGGGTTTGGTGCGCGCATTCTCGACTGGTTCGACAGCCTCGCCGACATCGTCCGCACGCTGAGGGCGGGGCTGTACCGAAAGATAGGAAAACTCATCTGGCAAGGAACGGGCAGGCTGGGAGACGCTCTCGATTTCAGGAAGTACCTCAACGCAGCAGGAAGATCCACAGAAGTTGGGGAACGCTCGACGACATTGGCATGGGAGCCCTCACGGCGGAAAGAACCTCGACAAACTGTCAGACTCGGATAGACGCGCATGATCTGGCAATAAAAGGTCTGCAGATGGCACACGCGACGGCGAAACACGGAAATCAATCTGACGACGAATGCCGCGTTGCCAAATCCTCCTTAGGCGACGAAACGCTCGGTTCTCAGCCGCCTGGCGTCGCTCGACGGATCCGGTTCGTCCATGTTCGGCATCGGCCTTCCCGGGTCTCCCAAAGGGAGCTCCAAAGGCGTGTCCACCACTGAAATACACCAGAAGGAATCAGCGACGGAAGGGCAAAAGAGGTCATGACCGTAAGTAAACGAAGCAGACGCGACCGAAGAAAGGAAGAAAAAGACATGGCTGAAGAAGAGAAAACGGAAATGGACGAGGGCAAGAAGGAAGAGCTGCTCCCCGATCAGCTTCCCGCGCACGCCTCCTCCTTTCACCGACGGATTCATGCGGGAGACTGAACAGCGCTATTCAAACCACCGCAAAGCCTAACCTGGCTCGTCAAAAACGCTGAAAGCGAGGACATTCGGCGCAAAGCCAAAGAGATGCTCGAGGGCAAGCGATCCGTCTACGAAGTGCTGCGCGACCCTGAGTTCGGACGAATGGCCGACAGGAGCATCAAGCGCCTGCAGCAGGTCATGAAGGCGGAGTCGATCGACCCAAGCGACCCTTCGACCTTCCCCGACAGGAAGAAGTTGGCCGAACTCGTCGAAAAAGCACGGCGAAGACGACGGCCTGCGCCGAGGCGGGACGCGAGGGACGACGGGCGAGGCCGACCGCCGCAGGGGCGCCTTCGACGGTCGGCGCCGAAGCGACGAGCAGCACGAAGGCTTCGGCGCCGGGCATCGTTGAAACGGCTCTCGCGAACCAGAGTCGCCTAAGCAGCGCCCCGCGCGTAGAAGTACCATGGCGCCATCATTCCCGAGGCGAGGGCGTCCGCTAGAAGACGCGTCAAAGAGTGCCCCGGATCTTTGCCCAGGGCTCTTTCCACCCTGTCGGCCGCAATCGAATTCAGGCACGCCCACCAGTGCAGATACGCGCTCGCGGCGAGAGCGAAATCGACCGATCCGCGGCAGTCGTACGCCGCGACGAGGTCGAGCACCCTGCAGGCGGTTTTTCAGCCGAGAAATGGAGGAGGCCTGCATACGGCTTCCGCAAGGATTTTCGGCGACCGCCTGCGCGTCCGCATCGCCGCCGCGTCGCAGGCTGGGCTCCAAGCCCCACGCCAGGCGGCGTCCCGGTTGAGGGGGACGGTGAGAGAGCGCTCGCCTGCCCCACGGCTCGGGCGAGGCTCTCCAGACCCGAGCCGACCGACGCCGGCGTTTCGCTCCCGCAGAGTCTTGCGCGCAGCCTTCGACCCCTCTGAGCACAGCCGGAGACGTTTCCTCGGAAGAGGACGCCGTGCGCCTGCGCGGCGTCGAAGAGATCCCACAGGGTCTGGGCGGCGGTCTCGCCCCCGCCTGAGGCAATCGCGGCGTCGGCGGCGGCTCTCGCCGCTGCGCGCATGCGCGGATCCACGGCCGGCAGCGCCATTCCCGGTTGCTCAGCCCCCGGGGCGCTTCCCTGGAAGACAAGCTCGGCCGCCGTCGCGCAGGATTCGAGTTCGCGGACCTCGCGCACGACCCGTGGGCCGCCGTCGAGGCGAACGAAGCGTTCGGCATCCACGGCGAAGGAAAACAGCGCTGCCCCCTGACGCTGCGCGTGAGAGACCATCGAGTGCATGAGCGCGATCCGCTGCGCTAAGCCGCCGACGTCCAACTCACTCAAGCTTTGGCAGTAAAGGACGAGAACGGCGATCGTCACGTCGCCGACGCGTCACCTGGGCGAGGAATCTGCCGTGGTCTGCGGACAGCGGCTCGTTCCGATAGTCAAGATGCACGATAGGGGCGACGCACGAGCCGATTCCGGCGGCGTCGGTGCAATGCGAGTCGAGTCCGCACATGACGAAAGTCGAGGTCGGGCGGTAGCCGAGGATGTGGGGGACGAGGACGAGCGCCTTCGGGGGTTGTGACGGTGACCATGCGCCGATTAGACCCCTCGCGGCCCGTGCGCGTTCGCCCACGTGCACCGCCTGTGAAGGGATCGGACGCGAAAGAGCCCTGTGGACCGGCTCGCCGGCCGAGGCCCGATGAGCGGAGCGCACGTTCGTCGATCGGCAAAGAGGAGACCTTCTTCGAACGCCGGGGCCTGCGAGCGGAATGCGCGCTCCCGCCGAAGGCAGAGCGGAGCGCGGCAGGCCCTATGCGGGCAGGCTGCCTCCGCGGAAAGCCGCTTCCGCAGACCGGCGGGTCGGGGAACCGTCGGTCTCGACGGGCCGGCGGGTTAAACTGTGCGCATGAGCGAGAAGTCCGCGTTGGAGGAACTGCGCGAGGATGTCTCGGCGCGGGCGCGCGCTCACCTCGACCGAGCGCGCGAGTTGATCGATTTCCCGGGCGACGCCGAAAGCTTGGGCGAGTTCCTCGATCCCGCCCGCCGCCTGCTCTCCGGAGGCAAGCGCACGCGCGCCGCCCTTCTCGCCGCCGGCTACGCCTGCGCGACCGCCGAAGACCGCGAGCCGGCGATTTCCGCGGGCGCCGCGGCAGAGCTCTCATCAAACCTCGGCTTTGATCCACGACGACATCCTCGACGCTCGCTTCGACGAGGCGCTCCCCAGCCCTCCGCCCACGTCGCTCTGGCCCGGCTGCACTTTCAAACAGCGGATGGAGCGGCGACCGCACGCATTTCGGCGCGTCCTCGGCGATTCTTCTGGGCGACTTCCTTCTGTCGCTGTCGACGGAAGCCTTCGCGGACGCCTGCGCACAGGTCGGCTCCCGCACGAGCCGGGCGGCCCTGCGCGCCTCGCCCGCATGACCACCGAGGTCGCCTTCGGCCAGTACCTCGACATCAGGGCGGAAAACGCCCGCCTGCCGCCGACGCAGTCGGCGCGCCCTCTCCGTCGTCGCCCACAAAAAGCGCGCGGTACTCGTGGTGTTTTCCACTGCGCATCGGCGCCCTCCGGCTGGGGCCTCGGGGACGTCCTCGATCTGCTAGAACGGGTAGGCGGGCCTCTGGGCGAGGCGTTCCAGCTCCGTGACGACGATCTCGGGGTCTTCGGAAACGAGGAGGCGACGGGCAAACCGGTGTGCGGCGACATCGCCCAAGGCAAACGGACCGTTCTTCTGGCGCTTATGCTCGAGCGCCTGGACGACGCCGACCGCCGCCGCCTCGTCGGGCTCCTCGGAAGACGGATCGAGCCCGACGACGCCCGCTGGATTCAGGAGGCCGGATCGCATCGGGAGCCCGCAGCGCGCACGAAGACACGATCCGGCGTCGCGAATCGGCGGCCTTTGGCCGCTCTGAACGCGCTCCGCGATTCCCGGCCTTGCGCTCGCGGGCGGACTGGCCATGGCCGAACCTCGTCTTCGAACTGATCGGGCGCGTCTCGCAGCCCTTCCGCGCAGCCTCCCCGCGCCTGAGGGCGACCCTGCCTTCGGGACTGGGTACGCACAGCTGCCCGTAAGCAGCCTCCCACGCCTGAGGGCTGACCCTCCGCGAGGGCGCAGCGCGAACCCCCACCGGGCGCGGGTGAAGCCGCGGGACCGCCTTCAGAACGCGAGAGTCGCGGCGGCCCTGCGCACGGCGTGCACGCGTCCGGCCCGCAAGGCGTCGATCGGGCGCTCGCCAGTCTCGTCGTTCGCCGCAGTCAGCCACCGCCACGCCTTCGTCGCCGCAGCCGGCGTCGGAAAGGGCCGTCAGCGTGCCGTGAAGCGACGGGAGGACGGCGGCTTTTCCGCCTCGTCGACCAACGTCAGAGAAGAGATCGCGAGAGCGGCTGACTCTCCCCTGCGAACCGCGAGGATCCGCCGGTCGGCCAGCATATTCCTCACATCCCTTGGGCAACGCCCAGAGCCTCGGCGGCCTCGGGGACGGAGAGCCATGTCTCAGGAGTAGTGGTCACGCGCACAAATCTAGCCCAAATTCGCCTCCCATGTGGCGCGCGACCCCCAAGAACCACTATTGTCACATATGGCACTTTAAGCACAGATGAATCAGAACATATCTTTTGTCACTTTCATCGCTGTACGCACACGACATTTTGGAGGCACATGTCCTTGCGCGCTCAGCTCAGCGTGGCCGTCGCCGCAACCGCCGCAGTAGGCGGAATGGCGCCGGCGGCAGCCGATTCGAGCACGTCGGCAAAAGTCGAGGCCGTCGCCCATCCCGCGAAACTCGGCACGAAGACGCCGTCCCTGACGTATCGCGCAGCTTCGCACGACACCCTCGAGACGGTGGCGAAGCGAACGGGAGTCTCGCCGACGGCGATCGCACAGGCCAACAAACTGACCGGCCCCATTCGAACGGGGCAGCTCCTGACGATTCCGGCGATCCCTGGGGGCTCTGAAGGCCCCTCCCCGCGGAGCCTTCAGGCTCGCTTTCCCACACCGTCCAGCGGGGCGAGACGCTCAGCGGAATCGCCCGCCAGCACGGAACAACCGTCGCCGCGATCGCACAGGCCAACGGAATCGCCGACCCGGCCCGCATCTACGCGGGAAAGACGCTGACGATCCCGGGCGCGGCCACGACGGCCTCAGCGACGCCGCAGAACCCCGTTCCGAAAACCTTCCTCCACTACACCTACCCGGATTCGACCAACTCGGCCGCGAACGCCAACAAGCTCGCCCTCGAAAGGGCAGCCGTCCCCTCCCGCGCCCAGATGCAGGAGATCGTCCGCTCCACGGCCGCGCAGATGGGAGTCGATCCCAGGCTCGCCCTCGCCCATGCGTACGTCGAGTCGGGCTTCGACATGCGATCGGTCTCACCCGCCAACGCAATAGGCGTCATGCAGGTCATTCCCTCGTCGGGAGAATGGGCATCCAGGCTCGTCGGACGCCGTTTGAACCTATTGGATCCGCATGACAACGCCGTCGCCGGGGTCGCCATCATCCGCTACCTCCAGAGCAACGCAGACGGCGTCGACCAGGGAATCGCAGGCTACTACCAGGGCCTGGGCGGCGTGCGAAAGAACGGAATGAAACCAGACACCGTCGCATACGTCAACAGGGTCAAAGCGGCACGGACGCGTTTCTGACGGCCTCGAAGGCGCGGTCGGCATTCGGCATGCCGCCGCGCCTTTAGTAGTCTTGACTCGTGTCGGATTCACTCATCGGCTCAGTAGTCGACGGACGTTACGCCATCACGGCCCCTCATCGGGCGCGGCGGGATGGCCACCGTTTGATCGCGCCCGCGACAAGCGCCTCGAGCGCGACGTCGCCGTCAAGTTCATGCACACGCACCTGGGCGCGCACCCCGACTTCACCGAACGCTTCAACCGCGAGGCACGCGCAGCCGCGAGGCTTTCCAGCCCGTACGTCGTGGCCGTCCACGACCGCGGCGTGTGGCTCTCCCGAAGGGACGCGGGCCCACCTCGTCATGGGAGTATGTGCCCGGCCCCGATCTTCGCGCCGAGCTGCGCCTGGGCAGCTTCACTCTGGGGACCCTCGCTGGGCCCCTCGGAGAACAGGTGCTTCGCGCTCTGACCTCGGCCCACGCCGCAGGCATCGTCCACAGGGACGTCAAGCCCGGAGAACATCATGCCGACAGTCCCCGTGCCGAGCTCCCTCCCGAGACCCCTGGAATCGCATCCCGACGTGTACGCGAAAGTCACGGACTTCGGACTCGCCCGAGCAGTGACGTCAAACGCGACGGCGACGGGGCAGGTCATCGGGGAACCGTGGCCTATCTCGCCCCGGAGGTCATCACCGACGGCGACGCCGGCGAACGGGCGGACCTGTACGCCCTGGGCGTCCTGCTCTCACGAGTTCCTCACCGGATCCTTCCCTTTCGCAGGGCAAGACCCCATCGCCACGGCGTACAAGCAGATCAACGACGACATGCCGCGAATCGCCGACCGCCGACTGGCTGCCGCCCGAGGTCGATGCCTTCGTCGAAAAACTTACCGCGAAAAACCCGAAGACAGGCCGGCCACGCCAAAGAGGGCGCTCGACGGCCTGATCGCCCCTCTGTCGAAAAATCGACGTCGAAGCCCTTTCCCAGCGCATACCCGTCGCGCCGAAGCGCGCGGCCCACGCGGAAAGCGACCAGGGTCGACGTCGTCCCCGGCCTGGGACAGGCCACGCAGGTCGATCTCGACCCGACGGCAGTCATCGGCGCGGCGGTCGGCGCAAAAGAGCCAGCCCGCCCAGGCTCGCCGCACAGAGCGAGCTGCCCGCACGCCAGGCGACGCTCGTCGACGCGCAGCCGGTGCTCGTCCCGCCGCAGGGAGCCTTTTTCCCCCGACACTTCGCCCCAGCCCTCCCCCAGTCTCCGCAGCAGACGAAACGCCGGCGCGGACTGTTCCGGCGAGGCAGAATGCCGCGGCGCCGTTGCAGGATTCCAACGTCGCATCGGCACAGAACTCCGGCGTCGCACCGGCCAAATCGAGAAAACGCATCGTCGTCGCGACCGCCCTCCTTCTCATCGTCGCCATAATCGCAACGGCGTGGTACTTCATGGCGGGGCCGGGCCAGCGCGTGACGTGCCGAAGGTCGCCGGAAAGAGCTACAAGGGAAGCCGTCGCTGCGCTCTCCTCAAAGGGCTGAGCGCCGCGAAGAAGGAGTCGTACTCGATTCGGTTCCGTCCGGCCGCGTTCTTTTCGACCGATCCGGCGGCGGGAACCAGTATTCATCCCTCGACGAAGGTCACCGTCACCGTGTCGGCCGGGGTCGAGAAAGTGGAGGTCCCCGACCTTTCGGGAAAGACGGAAGCGCAGGCGAAAGAGGCGCTCCGCAAGGCCCGCCTCTCCTACGAGGTGACCACCCAATACTCGGAATCGGTGAAAAAGGGCCGCGTCATCGCCCAGTCGTCCAAGGCGGGCGCGTGGGTGGAGTACGATTCGGCCGTCAAGATCACGGTTTCCGGGGGACGCGAGCCGATCGACGTCCCCAAGGTCGTGGGCATGTGGAAGAACGACGCCGTATCCAAGCTCGAAAACGCCGGATTCACGGTTTCGATCGAGGAAGAAGCCTCGGATTCGGTCGCCAAGGACGCGGTGATCTCTCAGGACCCTGAGGAAGGGGAAAGCGGTCACAGACACGACAATGTGACGATCAAAGTCTCCACCGGCAACAACCTCGTCGACGTGCCCAACGTCCTGGGCAAAAGCACCGACGACGCCGAATCCGAGCTGAAATCCGCCGGTTTCTCAGTCAAGAAGCACAGGTTCTTTCGGCGCGTTATACGACACCGTCAACCGTCAGTCTCCGAGGTCGGGAAAGAAAGCCCCGCGCGGATCCACGGTGACGATCGGGACCCTGTAGTCACAGGCTCACGTCGCGGAGCATCTCGGCCACGATGAAGGCCATTTCCAGCGACTGCTGATGGTTCAGGCGCGGATCGACCAGGGTGCGGTAGCGCTCGCCGAGCGTGTCCTCGACGACTTCCTCCGCGCCGCCCAGGACCTCCGTGACGTCGTCGCCGGTCAGCTCCACATGAATTCCGCCGGGGTGGGTCCCCAATTCCCCGTGAACGGCGAAGAAGCTCTTGATTTCAGCCAAAATGTCTTCGAGTCGCCGCGTCTTCATGCCGTTCGACGCCGAGATGGTGTTGCCGTGCATCGGATCGGTCACCCACGTCACGGGCCGGCCGTCCTTTCGGACGGCTTCGACGATCGGGGGCAGGCGATCAGCGATCTTTCGGGCGCCCATGCGGCTGATGAGCGTCAGACGCCCCGCCTTGCCGCGGGGGTTGAGCTTGTCCACGAGGGCGAGGACGTCGGCGGGCTTTCGCATCGGGCCCGATCTTGACCCCGATCGGATTGGCCACTGGACAGCATAAATCGACGTGGCGCTGCCGGCTGGCGCGTGCGCTCGCCGACCCACAGGAAATGCGCTGAGCAGTTGTAAGGCCGGCCCGTGCGCGAATCTATGCGCGTCAGGGAATCCTCGTAGGGAAGGATGAGCGCCTCGTGCGCCGAGTAAAAATCGACGGTGCGCAACGATTGGTCGTCGACGCCCGCCGCCCGCATAAAGCGCATGGCCCGGTCGATCTCGGCGGCGACGGTCTCGTAGCGGGCGTACGCCGGATTGGCGACGAAGCCCTGATTCCATTCGTGCACTTTCGACAGGTCGGCGAAGCCGCCTTGGGTGAAGGCGCGAATGAGATTGAGGGTGGCGACTGATCGCTGATACGCCTCGACGAGGCGGCGTGGGTCGGGCCTCGCGGGATTCGGCGGTGAATTCGTGGCCGCTGACGGCGTCGCCGAAGTAGGAGGGAAGTTCGCGGCTCTTCGTGGACCTCCGTGGCGGAGGAACGCGGCTTGAGTACTGGCTCGCCATGCGTCCGATCTTCACGACGGGAACGGAGGAGCCGTACGTGAGGATGACGGCCATCTGAAGGATCGTTCGGATCTTTGGCCCGGATGCGCTCGGCCGTGGATTCGGCGAAGGACTCGGCGCAGTCCCCGCCCATGAGAACGAAAGCCCTGCCGCGCGAAGCCTCCGCCATTTCCTCCGACAGCCGGTCGGTTTCGCCGGCGAAAACCAGCGGAGGCAAGGTGCGCAAATAATCGACCACTGTGTTCAGCTCGGTTTCGTCGGGCCACTGAGGCTGGTGCTCCGCCGGAAGGGAGCGCCATGAGGCAAAAGCGTCGATTGAATCCGCGTTGGAGAACATGCGGACCAGCATACCGTCCCCGGCGTAGGCCGCGTGACAAACGCCGGCCGTCCACGTGTCGCGGCGGCCGGCGTTTTCACCGGAATGGCGGGTTGCCGACGGGGTGTCAGCGAGCCCTCGAGCTTCTGCCCCTATCTCTCCCATAAGGTCGGCGAACCACCGCTGGGAGACGTCGAAGGCCTTGTGTCCCTTGATGCGCGGGAAGGCGATGCAGGAGAGCTCATTGCCGTTCTCCTCGTCCTCGCCGATCACTCCGGGCTTGCCTTCAAGGGCGCAGTCCACGGCCATATCGACCATCGAGCCGATGAGGGCGAGGTCGTCGGCATTCGAATGCCACGCGCGCGAGTAGTAGCCCGACTTTTGGACCATGACCTTTTCCGCGCCGATCCGCTCGGCGAACTGCTTGGCGAACCACTGGCCGGGGTTGATGCTGTCGAGCTTGACGTGTCCGAAGGGATCGCGCTCCACCTCTTCGCCGGCCGCCTCCTTCTCGGCGATGATCTCATCGACGCCGGCGCCTTCGGAGAGGAAGATGTTGACGTTGCCGATCTCGTCCATGATGCCGCGAAGGCGCTTGGCCTCCCCGTCGATGTCAATGGACAGCTCGGGCAGATAGACGGCGTGCACGTCCCACCGCTCCTTCGACAGGCCGAGGGCGGGCGCCCACTCCTGCTCGGCGACCCAGGCGTGATAGTACTGCGCGGACTGAGCCGTGAGGTAACCGCAGTTGCGACCCATGACCTCGTGGACGATGAGCATTCTGGGGTTCGAACGATGCTCTCCGATGACGTGCTGGGCGAAGCCGGAGGCTTCCTCGGCCGCCGTCCAAGCGCCCAGCGACTGGCGGATCGGAACGATGTCGTTGTCGATCGTCTTGGGAAGCCCCACGACGGTCAGCTCGTAGTCGTGGTCCTTCAGATACGCCGCAAGGTCCGCGGCGGTGGTGTTGGTGTCGTCGCCGCCGATCGTGTGGAGCACGTCCACGCCGTCGGCCTTCAGGCGCTCAGCGGCGACCTGGAGGGGATCCTCGCCTTCCTTGACCAGGCCCCTCTCCACGAGGTTCTTCGCGTTCGTCAGCTTGACGCGAGAGTTGCCGATCGGCGATCCGCCGAAACGGGACAGAACGTGTGCGCTGCGGCGCGCCTCCTCGTCGACCACGATGTAGTTGCCCGTCAGGAGGCCGTGGTATCCGTACTGATAGGCGATGATTTCGATGTCCGGCGCAATCTCGGTGTAGCGCTGGATGAGTCCTCCCACGGCGGAGGAGAGGCACGGGGCAAAACCGCCGGCGGTGAGCAATGCGACGCGACGAACAGTCATCGTGAGCCTTTCTTTGGTCGTGATTCTTCGTGCTTTGGTCTTGGTTCTTCGTGCGCGGGCACGCACACACTTCCATTCTATGCATGAGTATGCTGGAGGTCATGACCGATGAGACAGCGCGCGGCGATTCCGGCGACGGCTTGGGAGACGACGATGTCGAGGGCGCCTTGCACGACGGCGCCACGGGCAGGACTGGAGACCGAGGAGGGCGCATCTGAAACGCATCCGGAACAGGGGCGAAGGGCGTCCCCTGAAGGCGACGTCGGAGGCGGGGACGACTCTCGAGGAGAGGTGGAGGAGATCGTCGCCGGGTCTCGAGGACTTCTGACGCCGAGCTCGAGGACCTCGACGGCAAGCTCGGCGGCGACCCTCAAAGACGTCGACGGCGGGCTCGCCTTCGGGAGACCCAAAGGCGGCTTCGACGACGGGTTGCGCGGCGCCTCTTTGCGGACCGTTTCCGGACGGCGCTTTTCACGGACCGATTCCGACGGCGAAGTCGATTCCGACGCCTCCTTCGAAGAGCCCGAGGTCGTGGCGAATTTGGGCGCTGGCCCGCGCGACTGGAGCGCGCCGGAAGAGGAGGACTGGACGTCGAGGACGGGTCGACGTCGTCGAACCCGGCACCTCATGCCAATCGACGAGGAGGTCCCTCGAGGGGCACCCTGATGTCCTGGTTCCTTTGGCGTCCGCCGGGCTGCTCCTGCTCATGCGTCCTGGCAGCCTTCGACCTCGCCCCGGAGGCACGCCTTGGCTCGCCTGAGCGCGCCGCCGATCTCGTCTGCGCGGGAGTCGCGGCGTTCCCTCACGTCGCCGCGGTCGGAGGACATCGACCCCTTCTGACGACGGCGCGAGGCTTTTGAGCGATTTGCCGGGCGGGGGTCGCGGCGGGCCCGGCGCCGGGCGCGCGCTCTGACCTCGACGGCGGCGGGCCTGCCGGCCAGCTGTCCTCGACGATTTGGGCACGCCGCTGAAGAGGTGACGTTCGTCGTCGTCGATCTGGAGACGACGGGCGCCAAACCGGGCCCCGAATCGATCACGGAGATAGGCGCCGTCAAGGTGCGGGGCGGGAAACCCTGGGCGAGTTTTTCGACTCTCGTCAACCCGGGCCAGCTGATACCCGCATTCATAACCTCGCTCACCGGCATCACGACGGCTATGACGGCCCGGGCGCCCAGGATCGCGGCGGTCATCCTCCCTCATCGAGTTTTCGCGCGGGCCCTGTCCACCGTCGTGGCGGCGCACAATGCGCGCTTCGACGTCGGCCATCCTCGGCGGCGTTTGCAGGCGCCGATTTTTGCGGCCCAGCGTCAGGGTGCTCGACGGTCGCGTTGGCCCGGCGCGCCTTTTCCTCAGACGAGGCTGCCAACTTCAAACTCTCAACCCTGGCGGGCGTAGCGTGGGCGACGATCGGCCCGAGCCACCGAGCCCTCGACGACGCCCGAGCCACAGTGGACGTTTTGCTCGCAATGCTGGGCAGGCTCGGGCCGCTCGGAGTGACGCATCTGGAGGACCTCGCAACCGCGACGGACCCGGTTCCCCGGGCGCGGCGGAGGAAAGCGCGCCTGGCGGACGGAATCGCCCGCCCCCTGGGCGTCTACTGTTTCGATCGGCCCCCGCCGGCGACGTCCTGTACGTCGGGTCCCTCGTCCAATCTCCGTGCGCGCGTGCGCCAATATTTCACGGCTGCGGAAACGCGGAAGCGCATGGCCGAGATGGCGACCTGGCCGAGCGCGCGGAGGTCGACGAAACACCGACCGTGCTCGAGGCGCGGATCCTGGAACTGCGCCAGATCGCGGAATTCGACCCGCCGTACAATCGCCGGTCGCGCCGTCCGGACAACCGCCCGTGGCTTGCACTGACGGACGAAGCGCACCGGCTCAAGCGTGACGGCGTCTCTTGCCCTGGAGGATGCGGCGGCCGCCCTCGGCCCTTTCGGATCCCGCATAGGCGCGCGGCAGGCCGCTCGAGCTTGTGGCTCGACGACGCCCGCCTGCGCACATGCACGGCGCGTCTTCCCCGCGAAGCCCAGCGGACGAAAGCGCCCCTGTGCCATCTGCACGCCATGGGCCGCTGCCTGCGCCCTGCGCGCGCCGGGCGCCCCCGACGCCCTCGCTTGCGGCTGCGAGCTCGATTCTCGGCGGAGACCTCGACGGCCTGTGGGAGCGCAGCATGCAACGGCTGGCGAGCCTCGCCGCGGCCGAGAGATCGAACAGGCCGCCGTCGAGCGCGACCGCCTGCGCTGCGTGATCGACGCGGCTCGACGGCGCGAACGCATCCTTCCGCTTCTGGCGGCGCGGCAGATCGTCGGCGCCCGACGCGACGACGACGGATCGTGGGACGTGGCGGTGATCCGCTGGGGCCGCCTGGCCGTGACGGGCCGCTGCCCCGGAAACGCCGACCCGAGAGAGCTGGCGGAGAACTTGTCGCCCTGGCGAGTCAGACCGACAGGCCCGCCGCCCCCGGGGACGTCGCGTCGGTCGAGGAAACTGAGCTGCCTCGCCGCATGGCTGTGGAAACCGACCGTCCGCCTGCTTTCCTTCGAGGGAGAGGAGCCCCTGGCGCTTCCCCGGGCCAGCGCTTTCAGATTTTCGCCTGGGGCCCGACGCCGATTGAGCCGGGCCGGACGCCGACTGAGGAGGCGGCGGGCACAGAGCCTTGGATCCGGCGGGCACAGAGCCTTGGCTCCCGTGCAAAGAGCTCTGGGAGCCTCGCGAACGCCATGCGCCGAAACCCTCTGGGTCTGACTTATGAAGCTCGAGCCCCTACTGGCCCTTCTGGAAACCTCCTGCTGAGCTAGTTCGTTCGACAGGGCGATCCACCTGTCGAGAAGCCGAGCCGCCGCGCCGGAATCGACCGTGTCAGCCGCGATCTGCATTCCTGCGCGCATTCGTTCGGCGAAGGAGCTGCCTGCGCCCCCGTGCCGAAGCGTTCCGCGGCCACGAAAGCGCCCGCCGCGTTGAGCAGCACGGCCTCGCGCACAGCCCCCTGTCTGTCCCTGAAGGAAGGCGCGGCGACTCGGCGTTGAAAGCCGGGGACCCTCCGCGCAGATCGTCGACCGTCGCCGGAGCGAGCCCCCGCCTCGAGACGGCGTCGAACTCGTGCCTTCGACGCGGCCGCCCTCGATCTCCCCACAGGTCGTTGACCGTCACGGAGGAAAGCTCGTCGATCTCCGTTGTCGCGTCCGCGCACCACCAGGCCCCGCGAACCGCGCTCGGCCAAGACCCCCGCGACCAGCTCCGCGTAGTCCGGCCGGGAGACGCCGACGACGGACACGGCCGGGCGCGCAGGATTCGTCAGCGGGCCGAGAATGTTGAAAGCGGTGGCGACGCCCAGCTCGCGGCGCGTCGGCGCAACGAAGCGCATAGCGGGGTGAAAGACGTTCGCGAAGATGAAGGTGATGCCCAACTCGTTGAAAAATCCGCGCGACGTCGGCGCCGGAAAGGTCGAGGTTGACGCCGAGGGCTTCGAGGCAGTCGGCCGAGCCGGAGGCCGACGACGACGCTCTGTTCCCGTGCTTGACCACCGGGATGCCCGCGGCGGCGATGACCAGCGCGGCCATGGTGGAAATGTTGACCGTCTGGAGCCTGTCCCCTCCGGTGCCCACGATGTCGAGGACCTCGCCTTCGACGTCGACGGGAAGGGCGGCGAAACCATGGCGTCGGGCCATTCCGCGAATTTCCGTCGGCGTTTCTCCCTCGGCCGCAAGGGCCGTGAGGAATCCGGCCAGCTGGCCGACGTCGCCGCCCCTTCCATCGCCTGGTCAACGGCCCGCCGCCCTCTTCGCGGGTCAATCCCGGCCGCCGACAAGCCGGCTGACGACATCGGGCCACGTGGAAGCGACACTATTTCTCCTCGGTGCTCAGCAGCTCGGCGACCGCCGCCGAAAGCCTCGCGGGATTGACGGGATATGCAAGGTTCGAGCCGCCCCGGACCATCTCGCCAACCATTCGTCCTGGGGACGCGCCACAAGGAGGACGAAGGAATGGACGGATTGACTTCGTCGTGGACCATCTTCCCAGCCCCATTCCGCCGAGCTTTGGGGCCTCGGCGTCGAGAATCATGAGCGAGCAGCCTCCTGGCGGACCTCCAGCATGAGCGCGTCGGGCGTGTGCGACCTCTTTCCCAAGCGATCTCAGGCATTCTCTGGCGGCCCTCCGGCCGACGGAGGCGCGACACTCGCTGCGGGTCTTCGAATCGTCCGAATATCACGAGGAGTCAGTCTTCCCGTCGGCGCTTCCCCGCGCGGCAGGCGCGCGCGTCGGTTTGCGTCGAGGCGCTCGTTTTCGTCATGCATCCTCCGTGGTCGATGGCTGGCCAAGGCAATTGTAGCGAATGCCGATGCCGCTCTCCGCCTCCTGCCCGGATCAAAGGCGTTTTCGCCGTCGGACGAAAGCGCACCCGGCCACGGACCAACGTCCCCATACTTGACGAAGCGTCCGACAGCTGAGCCACAACCGGCCATGCCGCACTGACTATGCGCGCCGACGGCGGCGCCCACCGGAGGAACAATGACTTTGCACCCTTCCCGAGCTGCTCCTACGACTACGCAGCCCCGAGCCGCACATTTCCGCCAAAATCATGGAGCTCACCACGACCGGCATCACGCGGCCTACGTCGCCGGCGCGGAAGTGCGGCTCGCGAACCTCGAAGCGGCGCGCGAGGCGGGCGACCTTTCCAAGGTGAACCAGTTCTCCGGCGACCTCGCGTTCAACCTCGGCGGGCACACCAACCACTCGATTTTCTGGACCAACCTCTCCCGTGCCGGCGGCGGCCAGCCCGAAGGAGAGCTCGTTGAGGCTGTCAAGGACCTCTTTGGGTCCTTCGAAAAGTTCGTCGCCCACTTCACCGCGGCGGCCACCGGAATTCAGGATCGATGGGCCGCTCGCTTACGACTCGATCTCCGGCAAGCCTCGTCGTCTTCCAGCTCTTCGACCAGCAGGCCAACGTCCCTGCCGGAAACCATTCCGCCTGTTCATGCTGGACATGTGAGCACGCTTTCACCTCGACTATCTCAACGTCAAGGCGACTATGTCAGCCGTCTGGAACATCGCCAACTGGGAGAACGTCGCCGAGCGCCTCGAAGCCGCAGCGCCCAGGCTCCTGGCTCATCGCTCGCCGACGCGACAGCGGGGCGGCGGGAAAAGTGCTCTTCCCCGCCGCCCCGCGCATTCACCGCCCGTATTTCACAGGCGATCCAGTTTTCACAGGCGATCGTCGTCGGCCCTCAAGAGTCACTTTCGTGCCCTGCGGCTTCGTAACCTCAGCGTTTTGAGGAATGTAACCGAGAATATCGACCACCGCGTACATCGCGGGCGAAGAGCTTTGGTCGCCCTGTCCTCGACGGCGGGGACGGTCATGAAAACCTGCGAGCCGACGGCAGGCTCTGCACAAGGGAGTCGAAAACGGACTTTGTTTCCGATGGCGGCTAGCTGCGGGCCCCTGGTTGCGCTTCGCCCCAGGTCGTTTGGAAATTCTGGCCGTCGGGAGAGATCGCGGCGTAGGCGACTGTCATCGTTCCGGTCTTCCCCACGGCAGGCCCGGTGCCTCGGGCGATGACGGAAACGCTCTTCTCCGAAATGCTTGCCGAGGCGTCCTTGACCTTCAGCCCCGTGACCGGCGAGCCGATCGCGCCTTGAATGGTCAGCAGGAAGCGTGGCGAGGTCCATCTCGGTCCTTGCGTCGGCTTGCCCGGCTGTCTCTTTGTTCGAGGCCTGATGGACCGTGATGTAGAACGTCATCACGTCGTCTTTGCCGATTCCCGCACCGGGCTGGCCCTTTTTCCCTGTAACCGAGGTCCGGAGGAACTCGACACGAGAAGTTTGACTCGACTTCTGTGGCCGGCTACGGCCTCCCCCATCCCTTGACGACCGCGGAGAGGTCGGTGCTTAACGGGAGTCCGCGGCTGTAGGAGGAATCGAAGGGTTTGCTTGTTTGCCCCCACACCTGGCCCACATAGTCGGCTACGATGTAGTCTTTCTTGGTGATCGTCGCCCCGTCCCTCTTCAAGCGACGGTCACCGAGAGCTTGTCGGGCGCCTCGTTTTGGGGAAGGTGATGAGGGGGTCTGACCTGAGTGTTCAACGACGGCGCCTGCTGTCTCCCTTTGGGAACGGAGCTGGCGGAACCGCCCTTCTGCGAGGAAGTCGTGCGACTTGCCGCTCGCCGTCGCTGGAGGACCCGCAGGCGGAAAGCACGAGGGCGAGCGTCGCCGCGCATGCGGCGGCGATCTTTCGATGCGACATTCAGCGCTCCCGTCAGTGGAAAGAGTCGCCGCATGCGCATGAACCGGCGGCATTCGGATTGTCGATCGTAGCCCTGGCGATCGATGCTGTCGGCGAAGCCGATGGTGGCGCCGTCGAGATAGGGCTCGGGACATCTTGTCGACTAGTGACTTCGACGCCGCCGAAATCGCGGATGGCGTCGCCTCGAGCTCGCGCTCGTCGAAATAAAGCTGGCAGTACGAGCCCAGAACATCCGCCGGGTTGAACGGCAACGCGCAGGCGGATCGTCACGCCCCTTCCTGCTCAAGCAGGGCCTTTGACTTTTGGCGACGGCGTCGTCACTCGAGCACGACGTTGTGGGCCACGTCACGCGTCTCGGACATTTTTCCTCCAATGACACTCGGATGTGTACCCATCAGGGTAGTTCCCCGATCGAAACATTCCAAGAGCGCGCCTGCGGAGCCTGCGTGCGCTGCTGGGCGAACCGAATCGGCCGTCGATCCGCGCGTCGCCCGGCAATGCTTTCGCAGCCGGTCCGCGCGTCGCCCTCGTTCAGTCCGCCGGCCTCGCCATCCCCATGTCCCGGCGACCGCGCGGATCGCGTCGCCGCTTTCCGTCGCCGACCGCCGCGGCCGATTCGGGCGTTTCTGGGCCTGTCGAGGAAGGAACGCTCCGGCCGCATTTGCGTAGGCGCTGCTGAGTCCGGAGCCCGGCTAGCCTCCGCGGCGCAGGCGCCGCAGTCGTAGACGAGAACGACGGGAAGGCCCGCTTCCTGGGCCCCGGGCGACTTCAGCCTGCGGCGCCCCTGGAAGCCCTCGCCGACTTGGCCGCACACGCAGACGCACAGGTCCGCGCCTTCAGCCCACCCCTCGAGAGAAGAATGGACGACGTCGCTGACGGGAACGATCCTTCCCCGAGGGCCTGAGACCGAGAGCGAGGCCCCTCCCGCCCCGGAATGAGGGCCTCGGCCGAAAGGCTTTGCCGGCGAGGTCCTTCCCTGGCGTCGCATTCGCAGCGCGAACAAGCGCGATCGGCCGCCCGCCGACGCGACGTTCCGCATCTGGGCGCGGCGCCCGTCCAGCCCTTCGCGCATCCAAGCGCGGGCCAGCCCCGACATTCCCATGAGGCGCTGCCGTCCGCCGACGACGACGCTCAGGCAGACTGTCCCCAGAGCGGCGCGCGTACCGGCCACGAGCTCCCGCGAGGCCGACGACGTCGGCGGCCGCAGGCTACGCCGGCCCTCGACTGCTTCACAAACCGGCGGCGCCGCCCGCTCGCCTCGAACCGCCCGCTCGCCTCGAACCGCCCGCTCGCCTCGAACCGCCTCTTCGGCCCCGCGCCGCGCCGCGTCTGCGCGATCGCCCCGTATCATGCCGACGCCGAGATCGCCGATCCCGCCCGGGACGCCGAGTGCGACGACGATCTCATCGACCCCGGCCGAGCGCCCACGCGATGTCCTCGCCCAGAGCCGCCGAATCCCCGCAGAAAGGCCCGGGCAGGACTCAATCCAATCGAGGGCGACTTTCAGAGACGCCGGTACTCGGCGCAGCGGCCCGCCGCGTCGACCAGTTGTCCAATCCGAGCAGTTCGTAAACGCCCGACTCGGAATAGGCCGATGCGACGCCGTCGCTCGCAGGGCGGCAGCGAAGCGAATCCCAAGGGCGCTCTGACAGCCAGGCTTCGCGTGCGACGTCGCACACCGCCGAGGCGCGAAGCCCGGGAAGCGGGACGCCGCGAGCGCTATCCTCACTGGCCGGCCCGCCGGCGCCGCCGCTTCGAGGAAGGCCCTTCCGCCAGGCGGTCAAGGAGCAGGGCCCAGCCACAATGGCGTTGCGCCAGTCCCCGCGGATGCAGCGATTCGTTGTGCGAGTGGGCGCGTGTCCGGATCTTCAATCCCGGTGACCAGAATTTCACCTGGGGAAGACCTCCCGCAGATCCGCGATGAACGGGATGGAGCCGCCGACCGATGTCGACGGGTCGGTCTCGCCACGCTCGCGGAGCGCCCAAGCCGAGCAGCGACGGTCGCGGGAGTGTCCCTCCTGCTGAAAGGCCGGGCCGGACCTCCAGTCCATCCGAGTTGACCGAAGGGCGTTCTCGCGAGATGCGCCATGAGGGCGCGCCCGCTCTTCGGCGTCCTGGCCAGGCGCCACCCGGAGGGAAAGGCGCGCCTTGCATCTGGGGACGAGGGTGTCTGAGGCCTGGCGCAGCTCATGCACGTCCATCCTGATGAGAGTCAGAGACGGCTGAGTCCACAGACGCGACGCGAGCGAGCCTCTCCCCGGCCAGGCGCACGTCGTCGAGCACCCCGGCGTCGGCCTGGAGGTCCTCCCTCGGGGTAGTCCGCGTGGGCGTCGTCGTAGGAGGCGAGCTCGGCGACGGCGACCGCCCTCCGCGTCGCGGCAGCTCGCGACAAGGCGGCACATGGCGGTGGCGGCGTCGAAGACGGTCCGCCGTACATGCCCGAGCGCACGGCGTGGTCGAGCATTCGCAGCGTGACGGTCACCTGTGCGATTCCGCGCAGCGTGGTGAGCGAGGAACGCCCGCCTTCCAGTTGTTCGAGTCGGCGACGACGATGACGTCCGACGCCAAACGGTCCCGGTGCGTCTCCAGGAAATGGTGGAACGTGGCGATCCGACCTCTCCTCGCTCTCGACGAAGAGGGTGACGCTGATGCCGCCACCTCCCCAGAGCCGCGAGCGCGCCGAGGTGAACCATGATTCCGGCCTTGTCGTCGGCGGTTCCGCGGTCGAACAGACGGCCGTCGCGTTCGACGGGCTGCGTACGGGTGGTCCTGGTTCCAGTCTCCGGCGCCCCCTCCGGCTGGACGTCGTGGTGCGTAGAGGAGACGGTGGGCTTTTCCGGGCGCCGCCTGCCTCGGGCCAGACCGCGGCGCTCGCGAGGCCGCCCGGAGCGACGACTTCGATGACTTCGGCGTCGAGTGACCCCGCAGCGCGCGCCAACTCGGCCACTCGTCTGGTGCTGCGGCGCATATCGTCGGCGCTGTCTGGAAAGCTAAGCGGAAACCGAGGGACTCACCGAGGGATTCCAGCCCGACCTCGGTGGGCAGATTATTACGTCTCACGCGACGGGCGATCGTATCTGAAGCAGTCATTCTTCTAGGGTATCCGCTCCTGCCGAGGCCCCGCCTCCGCCCTCTGCCGCCCTGCACTTCAAGTTCCGCCGAAGCGGGTTTGATGTCCTTCCCGCCCCTCGCTTTGCGGGCCGGGAAGAACAGAACCGCAAAACGACGCTCGCACGGACGAACGCTGCGGGCAAAAAGACGCCGGCGGGCCGAGGCGGAAGCGCACGCTCGGGAACGGGCGCGCACCGGAGGAGGCGCGCGAAGCGGAAAATGAACGTAGACTTATACGCGTCAATGACCGCGAGTAGATGGAGCCGCAGTGTCCCGGCAAGAAGAAACCGAGGCGGACCCTCGAGCCTGAAGTCGAGGAGGCCGCCCCAAACCGCGCAAGGGCTGCACCCCGAAGAAGGCCACCCCACGCCGTCGCGCAAGACAGGCGACCGCGGCCAACAGGCAGCCGATCGTCGCCAATCGCAAGGCGATGTCCAGGAGGAGCGCAGGGAGCCTGTGCGCGAACGGTCCGAGGCGAACACCGCCCCGGTGGAACAAGCAGCAGGAGGCCTGCGCACGGGCGACGAGCGGAACATGCCTCCCCAGCACGCAGGCCCGGTTCGCCGCTCGGGCCGCGACGTCATCGATTCGCGCTTTCTCCCGGCTCGTACTCATGCCGTCATCGCCTTGCTCCTCCTCGCCGGACTGTTCGTTCAGAGGTTCGCCCCGCGCCTGTTCGTCGTTCACGGTCTCGGTCTCTGATCTTCATCGTCATCGCCGTGTGGACGGAAGGAACGTGCGCCGCACACGGGTGCTGGCGGAGCACAAATTCGGCGCAGACCGCATTCCTCGGGGATTCTTCGATGCAGCTGTTCAGCCGCGCCTTCTATCCCAGGCGCTGGCGCATGCCCCGCCCCCAGGTCGCGCCCGGGAAACATTCTGGCGGGGGCGGGCGACGCCGACTACAAGGGAGGCAAAGGCGGAGCGAAAGAAGGCTGAGGAGCAGCCGCTCGCCGAGCGCGCACGTCGGCCCAGTCAGTGCGGCGGCCGCCTCGCTTGCGCGGAGCTGGTTCTATTTGCGCGAAGAGGCCATCCGTGCGTGAGTCTCGGGCCGAGCCCGGTGCTGATCCGGCCGGGCATGAGAGGCCCCTCGTAGACGAAGCCAGTGAGGGTTTTCGAGAAGGTCGGCTGCGCGCTCACCATCGCTTCGGCGTCGCTCACCGTGAAGATCCCCCGACGCCGATGACGATGTAATCCGCCCGAGCCTTTCCTCAAACGGGAGACGACCTCCAGGGCTCGCGCGAACCGGCTCGCCGGAAAGTCCTCCTTCGCCGCAGGAGGGCCACGGTCGTGTTCGTCGCGACGACGCCATCCATCCCCTCCTCGACTCGCCAGGTCGGCGACGCCGTCCACGTCGGCGCGTCGCCGAGGTCGGGGCGATTTTCACGAGGATCGGGACGCGGCGCCCGGCGGCGAGGTGTATGGCGGCCCGCGCGTGGCGCGCACGATCGGCCTGAGCGACCCGGATTTCGGCTCGGAAGACTCGCGCAGGCTTCGGGGGTGTTCGGGCGAGGAGACGTTGACGACCAAATAGTCAGCGTAGCGCGCGAGCTTTCTGGCGCACACAGCGTAGTCTTGCAGGGCGTCGCCGCTTCGACCGCACTTGTTCTTGCCGATGTTGACGCCGACGACGCAGGCGCGCCCGCGCCGAGTCAGCCGCAGCATGGCGAGTTGCCTGCGACGGCGTCGGCGCCGTCGTCGTTGAAGCTCATGCGGTTGCGGAACGCGTGTTCCTCCGGCAGGCGCCACAGCCGCGGGCGGTCGCCAGCCCGGCTGGGCCAAAGGAGTGACCGTGCCGACCTCGGTGAAGCGCGAAGCTCATGGCGATCGTCCTGAGGACGGCTGTGTCGTTTTGATCCTGCCCGGCCGCCAGGCCGAGCTCGCCGAACGGGGCGGGCGAGCAGGTCTCGCAGACGTCGTCGCCCAGACGCCCGACCGTCGCCGAGCCCAGCCCGGCTAAGGGCGACTCGTCCAAAGGCGCCGATGAGGCGCATGGCCGCTTTGTGAGCCCGTGCTCGGACCGGTTTTCGCCAGAACGCGCTTGTAGAGAAGGCGGTAGAGCATCTCATCCTCCGTTGCGGGTGTGCTATTTTCGCGGCATCGACCAGGCCAGGCCAGGCGAGCGCCGCCAATGCGCCGACGGTGGAAGGTAGAAATAGGTGCTTCCGCGTCTGCCAGGGCTCACCTGGTCGAGAAAGTCCCGAAAAGGCGTCGAACGCGGCGGCAAAGGTTGGCCGCCCAGCAGACGCAGGCGACTCTGCGCATTCTCCCGCTGCTGTGCACCACGCCGACTGGTTCCTGCGGCCCAAGCGACGGCGGAAAGGAGGGCTCAGGCTCCTGCGGGCGCCGTGCCCGCCGGAGAAAAAGTCGTCGGTCGAAGCGACGATCCCCTCCACAGATCGCCGAGCCGGGCCGCCAGGAGAACGAATATGACGCGCGGCCAGCCCGTGGCGGTTTGCCGCCCGTCGTGCAGTTCGACCCCGTCGGTCATTCGGCGCCCCTTCCGTCTCATCATGGTGTCCATAGACCCCGTTAGCCGCGATTTCGCTGAGCTCAGCCCCATCCGACGCCACCGCGGTGGTCGCCCATTCCAGGGGGACGTCTCTCCTCCATCTCGACGAGCACGAACGCGACGAGATTCTCGCGTCCCTTCGGGATTGGCCGACATGTCCTCGCCCAAGCGACTCATCGAATTGTTCCTGTCCGAAAGAGCATCGCCAAATCATCGCCGTCTGCTGCCGCCGGATCCGTCGCCCGGCGGATCTGGTGCGATGCTGCGGCGCGCGTGGGCGGCGGGAGAGGCGCGCGACGTCGTCGTCGATATGCCGCATGCGAACGCCGAAGAGTTCAGCGCCTGCAGAGGCCGGGCTGCGTCTATCGCTTCACGGCGTACAAGAGCGGGCCGGCGCCGCGACGAAAGTGTCGGTTGTCACCGGCGTCCCAGCTGCCCGGTCAAGCGCCCGCTCGCATCCTCGAGGCGCAGTGCGCCGTGCGCGACCTCGTCAACACCCGGGAGGACCCGGGCCCCGGAGTTCGTGCGCCGGATTCGCCTCGCTGGCCGAGGGCCCAGGCAATTTGCGATCGACGTCGATCGCTCGAAGAGGAGGAGCTGCGTGTCAAAGTGACGTGGGGCCTGCTCGGCGTCAGCAAGGGTCGCAGAGAGCCGCCCCTGCCTCGTCAGGATGGAGGAACCGCCGCGCCCGCTCCACATCGCACCGGTCGGCAAGGGCATAACCTTCGATTCGCGGAATGTCGCCCGCGCCACGAGGGCCTGACCGACATGAAACGATGACGGCGGGCGCGGGCCTGAGCCGCGGCGGCGGTGCGGGCGTGCGGGGCTTCGAGTTCCGCGAGAGTCACCGCCTGGCTGTGCGTCGCGGAGAACATGCTTTCCGCCTCGGCAATCAGGGTCGGCGACGTCCTGCGCACAGCGGACGGAACCACCGTCGAGGTGACAAACACCGACGCCGAAGGCCGCCCCTGTCCTCGCCGACGGCCCGCCTCGCCTCGCCTCGCGGGAGAATCCAGACGAGGTCATCGACGTCGCCACGCTCACCCGAGCGTAGATTCGAGCCCCTCGACGCGGATGCGCGGGCCCTCATGGCCCTCGAACCTCGTCTCGGACATCGCGTCCGCGGCAGAGTCCGCTGGCGAGATTCTCTGCCCATGCCCCTCCCTCGATTATCCGAGGCATCCCTCTCATCGAACGTCGCGGACATGAAAACTCGGGCTGGCCCTGGTAGCCGGATGTCTCGTGGCGTCTCTTGTGGCGCTTGCGGGCGACGCCGAATGGGCTCCACCTCGACATCGCAGGCCCGTCCTTCACCACCGAGAAGGCTGGGTGCACTCCTCCGGAGCGACCGGCTACGGCGTGCGAACCCCGTGCGCTACATTGAGCGGGCCGCGAAAGGCGATGGGCCTCGCAAGGAGCCCAAGCCCTTCCTCAGCTGGCCTGCGGCGTCCCGCACCTGCTGCGGGCGCGGCGGCCCGCGTCTCGGCCCCGGCTCGCTCTTTCGCCTTCAGCCGCGCTCTTCCTCCGTTCCACTGGCGAACGGAGTCGGGGTCATCCTGTTTGACGACCCCGTAAAACGAACTCCCAGCTCGTTGACGAGCTTCGCGCCGTCTCTGACGCCGGGAACCTTGCGGCGCGTTCATTCGCCGTCGCGCGCGACGAGCATGAGGCGGACGGCTCGCGCGTCTCGGCCTCGTAATAGGCCTCGATGCCCCTGGCGTGTGGCGACGAACCCCGGAATGCGCGGTCGTCGCCGAACGCGCCTGCGCGCCTGGCCGCGCCTCGACGAGCCGGACCTGTCAGGATCTCTGCAGAAAACAGACCCATGGGCTTTAAGGGCAAGCCGGAAGAGAGAAAGATGGCCAATGGGAGAGGCAAAATCAACCACTTAGGTGGATACTGGGACGTAAGTACTACGCCCAACCTAAATCAACTCGAAGGAGAGGTACGTGGCTGAGACTCGAATACGACGTCGTGGGTGCTCGAGCGGGAAGGGCGGATACGTTGCGCATGCGAGCGGCGCAACTGGGACTCAAGGTTGCCCTTGTCGAAGGGGACAAGGTCGGTGGCACGTGTCTTCATCGCGGATGCATTCCACGAAGGCCCTCTCACGCCGCCGAAGTGGCTGACGAAATGCGCGAAGGCGGCCCACTATCGGCGTTCGCGGTGAGCTTTTGAGGGCATCGGACATGGATGCCCCCTCAACTCTGCATGCCAATGACGGCGTCATCCAACGCATGTGCACGACGGGCTCGAGTCGCGCGGCGCCGATATGGTCAACGGATGGGGCCGGCTGTCGCGAAAGACACCGTCGACGTCGACGGAACGCTACTGCGAAAGAACGTCGTCTTGGCGTCGGGTCCTTCGAAGACGCTGGCCCGAGATTCGGGCGCACCATCACCTGGACCAAGCCCTCAACATGGATCGCGTTCCCACCCGCGATCATCCTGGGGAGGCGGCGTCATCGGTGTGGAGTTCGCTCGGTGGCGCTCTTACGGCGTCGACGTGATGATCATCGAAGGCTTCCGAGCCTCGTTCCCGCAACGAGGACCCCTCGGTCTCCAAGCAGCTGAGCGCTCCTTCGCAAGCGCGGCATCAAGTTCGGACGAAAACGATGTTCGAACGCGCCGAGCAGGACGAATCCTCCGTGACGGTCCACACTCAGGACGGAAAGTCCTTCACCGCCGACTATTCGCTCTGTCGCCATCGGGCGGGCCCGGCGACCCGGCCTCGGCTGCGAGGAGCAGGGATTTCGATGGACTGCGGCTTTCGTCCCGACGGACGAGCGGCTGCGCACGAATCGTTCCTTTGGCGTGACGCCGGGCGACATCGTTCCGGGCTCCAACTGGCCCACCGCGGTTCCTTCAGGGATCTTCGTCGCGGAGGAGATCGCTCGGGCTGAACCCCAGGGCCATCGACGAAAACCTCATTCCCAGAGTCACCTTCGAACCCCGAGATAGCGTCCGTGGGCCTCAACCAGAACAAAGCTGAGGAAAAAGTATGGCAAGGACAACGTCGAGGTAGTCGAATTAACCTCGCGGGACGGCAAGCCGTGAGATGCTCGGCACGCAGGGCTTCCGTCAAGGTCGTGGCCAAGGACGGGCCCATAGTAGGGCTTCCACGCGCGATCGGCGCCTGCATGGGCGAGCAGGTCGGAGAAGGTCAGCTCTCGTCTCCCTGGGAGGCTCAGCCGGAGGACTTCGACGGCCCTCATCTCACGCCCATCCAACTGTGAACGAAGTCGACCGGCGAGGGCGATCCTCGCCCGCGCGGCAAGCCTTCTCGTGTACTGGCACAACCAAGAAGTAGGGAATCATGTCTGCAAACCGGGATTAAGATGCCCGCTCATGAGCCTGTTCCAGCGGCACCGTCACCACGTGCTCAAAGCAGCGGCGAGGCGGTCGAGGCGACGAAGCCGTCCTCGAGGTCTCCACCGACAAGGTCGACACTCGCGTCCCGGCGCGCGCCTCCGTGCTGCGCTGAGCAGATCCTCGTGGGCGACATTTGACAGAAGAGGTCGACGCCGGCACGGTCCTCGGCTGCATCGGAGACGGCTGGGCGCCGCGCCCGCGCAGACGTGCTCCGGCTGAAACGCCCGCGCCCGCCGCCCTGGTCGCCCCGCTGCCCCAGGCCCGGCCGAACGGCGGTGGCGGCGACGCGGCTCCGGCGCCTCCTCCGCGCGCTCCGTCGCAGGCGTCGAAGTCCGCATGCCCGCGTCTCGGCGATCCGTCGCCGCGCACCGTCACCACGTGAGCTCAAAGCAGGTCGGCGGAGACAGCCGAAGCCGACGAACCGCTTTCTGAAGCCCCCACCGACAAGGTCGACACCGAGTGTCCCGCACCGGCTTCCGGCGTAAGCTTGTCTCCATCGCTGTCGGGCGAGGACGAGACTGTCGCAGTGGGAACCGTGCTCGCCCTGGACCGGCGACGCCTGCTGCGCCGGCCGCCGCCTCCCGCGCAGGCCGGCTCCCGGCCGCCGCGCGCTCGACTCTGCCTGCGCCCTCAAACGCGTCAGTTGCGGCTGCGCCTGCACCAGCCCGCGGCTCCGCGTCGGTCGACGCCGGGCGCCGCTGATTCGGCCAAGGCGCGTCCTCGCACGCCGCGCCGAAGCACATTGCAGCTCGACCGCTCGTGCCGCCGGAGAGGCCCTTCCTGGGCCACGTCACCCCCATCGCCAGGAAAGTACGCCATGAGCGGGAATCGATCCTGCGGGAGGCTCACGGGCACCGGCGTCGTGCGGACGCATCAGGCGGCAGGGACATCGTGACCGCCCTCGTCGAGGCCAAGATGACAGGCTGAGGAGGCGCAGCAGGCCGCCGCAGCGGCAAAGGGCCCCCGGCCCGCAGCGGCGGCGCGTCGAGCGCTTTCTGCCGAGGCAGAGCAGCCGCGCGGCACTACCCAGAAGATGAGCCGCTCGCGCCAGGTCATCTCCCGAGCGCATGGTCGACTCTGTCTCCGCCCAGCCGACGACGGTCAGCGAAGCGGGACGTCACCCGCATCGTCGCCTTCCGCGCGGCGCGAAGTTAGGAGTGAGTTCCAGGCGAAGACGGCGAGCCGCTTGACGTTCCCTTCCTCTTTCGTCACGCCGCCATCGACGCGCCTTAAGCGCATCCGAAGATCAATGCGTCGATCGAGGGCAAGAGGTGCACCACGACTCACGAGCAATATCGTGGCATCGCTGTCGATCGCCTGGCGACCTCGCGGTTCCGGGTCATCAGGAAACGCCGGCGACCTCAACATCACGGGGCATCGCCAAGTCGATCGCCGACCTGGCTGCCCGCACCCGCGGCGGAAAGAGCCGACCAGACGAGCTTTCCGGCTCAATTCCTTCACGATCACCAACACGGGTTCGGCTGGCGCGCTGTTCGACACCCCGATCATCAACCAGCCTGGCGGTGGCGATCCTCGAGCTCGGCACGATCGCTCAAGCGCAGCGGTGATCTAGGCGATGCGGACGGCAAACGAGGCGATCGGTATTCGCTCCTTTTCGGTTCACCGCTGAGCTAACGACCACCGCTCACGGTCGACGGCGCCGACGCCGGACGCGACTGACTCTGAAGAAGCGACCCCGAGTCGGGCGATTTTGAGGGCGGACTGGGAAATCTGAGTTTCCTTCGGCTTTCGATCCGAGTCGCGAAACGAGCTGATCTCCGTCGCATTCAGGTCGATTGGTTCGCGCTCGCTCGAGGCCTTTCGGTCTCGAGAGCGCGGGTTTCGTACGTCTGCACGGCGACGCTGTTGCCGTCGGCCGTCCGTCGGACGAAACCAGCGCCCCCAGGCTGTCCCTCGCAGTAACGAGCGCTCGATCGCGATCGGAAGGACGAGCGTCCTGGTCGTTTGCGAAACGCCTCCCGTGCCAGCCGGAACAGGCGCCTGCCCCTGCGGGTTCGTGGGCGAATCGTCGCTCGCCCGAACGGCAAGGGACGCGCTCAAACCGGAGCCCGCGCCGAATGACAGTGCGCAACCGCTCGCTTTTACAGACTCACGAAAGCACAAACGCGAGGGGCGCAGGCCCGTCACCGTCCACATGCCTCATCTACCGCATTGGCCTGAGCGGCAGTATCCACTAGAATCTGGGTGTTCGGAGGAAGGACGACATGGCCAAGGACAAGACGGCAAAAAGCCCAAAAGCAACGCTGGTACAGGTCATCGATGAGGGACACAAGATCACCAAGCGCTTCCTACCTGTGGTGGCTAAGGCCTCCTCGGCGCCGCTGCCGTCTTTGGGATTGCTTTTGGCACTGTCCTCGCAAT
>BNJU01003690.1_pt1 | contig 28960 bp, 43 predicted proteins | sample 8539281 | NCBI WGS metagenome assembly BNJU01 (sample SAMD00202456, study PRJDB9452) | human saliva metagenome | isolation source: human saliva | place: Japan
TGGCTGATGGTGAAATTGTGGAGCAGGGAAAACCTGAAGAAGTGTTTTTTTGAATCCAAAAAAATGAGAGAACTCAGAATTTTTTTGAAGGTGCTGTAAGAGCACGTTATTATATAAATTTTTAGTTTATTTTTTTATTTTTTTGATTAATATTGTTTCTTAATCAATAAAGAAATTATTATGTGTTATTTTGGTAAAAAATTTTTTTCAAATATCAAACATAGTTTTCATTTTTATGTATTTTTTTATATTGTTATAAAGTAATTAGAATATAATTTTTGTCATTTTAAATTAATATTATTATTAATTTTTTTAAAAAGAATAAAATAAATAAAGTTAATTATTGGTAAATCCAAAATAAAAAAATTATGAAAAGTTTGGGTACAATATTACTAAGTATTTTTTTAAGAATAATAAATGGCAGATATATGTTAATATAACTTTTTTTAAGAAAATATAAAATAAAAAAAATTAAATAGGAAAGGACATCTGAAATGGAACAGGGGAATAATAATAGGGTGAGAAATATTCTGATAGCAGTTTTAATTGTTTTAATAACAGGGACAATTTTTAGTATCGGATTCTATATTTTTTCTACTCAAAGTAAAATGGCGAGATTGGAAAAAGAAAGGGAACAAAAGCCAAATATAGTGCAAGATCCAAATATGATTTCAATAAAGTCGGTAAAACCAGAAGTTGCTAACAGTCAAAAAAAGGACTCATATAACAATACTCAAAGTAGACCGAAAACTATGTATGAAAAAGCAATGATAAATAGAATGGCATCAGTTGAAAATGAATTAAATAGTTATACGCCTGATAATACTTCTTCTTGTGATGAATATGTAGGCTATCGTGTATCTTTACATAATAAATGGGATAATGAATTAAATCAAATATATAAAATGTTAATGGCAAAGCTATCCAGATTCACAAAAGAAATCCCTTTAAAAAAATGAAGAAATAGCTTGGATAAAGGAACGGGAAAGAACAATAGATGGAATAAGAAGCGAGGCATCTGATGACTGTTCGGCAAATATAGAAATTGAGAACAGGGAAATTGATACGATAAAGGCTAGGGCAATAGAATTGGCAGAAAAATACGATAGATTGAATTAATGGAGTGATAGAGATGAAATTTTTTTGGAATTCAGATGAAAAAAAGGTAAATCGGAGGGAAAAGAGAATCTGAAGAAAAAGGATGAGTTAGAAAAAACAGACAATTCAGAAGAAGAAATGAAACTGGAAAATGAACCTGGACAGGCGGAAGAAATTAAAAGTGATGAAGTGGATAAACCTGTAGAAGAAAAAGTCGAAAAGGAAGAAAACGGAGAAGAATTAGAATCAGAAACTGCTGAACAAGAAGAAGCAGATAAGAACGATGATAGTAAAAATGATGAAAATAAATTAGAAAAGATTTTTGAGAAACATTGAAGATATTGATGGAAAAAGTTGAAGTGCTAAATGATTTATTTTTTTGAAAAAGATTCAAAAGTATTGAATTTGAAAAAGACGACAGATAGACTTTACAAGGAACTTCAGGAATATAAAAAAATGATATGTATTTTTCAGCTCATAAAACCTGTTGTGATGAGTTTGGTAAGTTTGAGAGAAAGTATGAAGAAAAAAATTTGAAGAGTTTTGGTGTGATGTCAGAAGAGGAAAAAAATCAGAAATACTTCAAAGTTATATTGAAGAAGTGGAAATTATCTTGGAAAACAATGATATAGAGATTTATGAAACTAATATAGAAAATGACAGTTATGTGGATGTAAAAAAAACAAAAAAATAATAAAGAAAATTGAAACACCTTATGAACAGCTGCATGGAAAAAAATAGAAAAATGTTTTTGAGCAGCGGTTATAAATATAAGGATAAAATTATTTCACCAGAAAAAAAGTTGAAGTAAATATTTATAAAAAACCAGAAGAAGATTTGAAGGGAGAATAAAATGTCAAAATATGTATTCGGAATTGATTTGGGAACAACTTATTCGTGTATAGCTCGTGTGGATGATACTGCAAGAGCGGAAGTAATTAAAAATAATGAAGGTGAAAATATTACACCATCTGTAGTTGCATTTGAAGGGGATAATGTAATTGTTGGAAATGATGCAAAGGCTGAAGCCGTTTTAAATCCAGACACAACTTCCATGTTGGTAAAAACATTGATGGGAAAAACGGACTTTGCAATTAGATATAATTATGAAGATAAGACACCAGAGGAGATATCATCATATATTTTGAGAAAATTGGCTAAAGATGCCTCAGAACAGTTAGGAGTTGAAGTTAAAGATGTGGTAATAACTTGTCCAGCTTATTTTGGAACAGCAGAACGTACAGCAACTAAAAATGCAGGAATAATAGCCGGACTAAATGTATTGGAAATTATAAGCGAACCTACAGCGGCAGCTTTGTACTATGGATGTGCAAAGGAGCAAAATGAAAAAACAATTTTAATATATGACCTTGGTGGAGGAACATTTGATGTAACGATTATGAGAATAAGTTCTGATAAGATTGAAGTTATCTGTTCAGATGGTGATCATGACTTAGGTGGAAGAAACTGGGATGAAGTTTTAATAAGATATTTGGCTAATCAATTTACAGAAAATGTTGGAGCTGAAGTTGAATTTGATGAATATGCAATACAAGATTTGAGATTAAAGGCTGAAAAGATGAAAAAACAGCTGACTTCAAAAAATCAAGCTAGTGATATGCTGGAAGTAAATGGGAAAAGATCAAAAATTTCTGTAACAAGAGAAAAATTTGATGAAATAACTTCTACATTGCTTTATGAAACTTTAAATAAAACGAAGGAAGCTATTGAGGTGGCTAAAAATAAAGGATACCAAAAAATTGATGAAATACTTTTAGTTGGTGGTTCTACAAGAATGCCGCAAGTAAAAAGCATGTTGACAGAAAACTTTAAAGAATCTGAAATAAAAATTCTTGAGCCAGATGAAGCTGTTGCCAAAGGAGCCGCTATTCATGCTGTAAATGTTTACGTAAATAATCAAAAGAGTCTTGCAGGACATGATTTTAATTCTAATGAAGAAGTAAAAGTATCGGTTAATGGAGATGAAAAGGAATTAAATGCAAGCGATTATAAGGAAGATTTGTCAGTATCGCCTGAAATGATGAGTATTGGTGGAGCTGCTAGACAAATTGTAATAGCTACAACAAAAAGTTTTGCAATAAAGATAATTCATAACAATGAAGAAAAATGTTACAATATGATAGTAAAAAATGAACCTATGAATAATGGATTTGTAACTGTTTCTCAAAAGTTTTTTTGGAACAAATGTTCACTAATCAGAGTACAGCAAATATAGAGATTTATGAAAATGATTATATGGATGAATATTTTAATGTTGATGATGATTTAAAAAAATTGGAGAAGCAATATTGGAACTTCCAGCAGGACTTTCACAAGGGGCACCAGTTGAAGTTACTCTGAAATTAAATAAAGAAGGAATCTTGGATGTTAAGGGAGTAGACAAAACTGGAAATAGAGAAGTAAATGTAAGAATGGAAACAAAAAGGTGTAATGTCAGAAGAAGAATTGGAAAAAAATAAAACGACGTTCACAAGGAATAGTAGTTCTATAAAGTTCCAGTTAATTAATGGCTTATTCAATAATTTTATAATTTTTAAAAAAAATTTGGTAAAGGGTCTTTTGTTTCTGAAAATAGAAGTAGTTTTTGAATATTATTAAAAAAATATTCAATAATCAGAATCTTTTTATAAAAGTTCAATACTCCCTTGCTTTTAGAAAAAAATTTTTGATAAACTTTAAATATATAGTTTTTTTGAATAAGTTAAATTTATAAGTTACAACTAAACGTAATTAAAAATTACTCAAATTTCTTTTTATTAATTCTGTTTTATATTTTTTTGAAAAAAATTATAAATGTAATTTAGAGAAGTTTGAGTATATTTTAATTGGGAAAAAAATATTTTCAAGAAATCATGGGAGAAAAGAAATGGCAGATAGAAATAGAATTGAATATAACTGGTATGAAATACTTGGCTTGGAGTATTATCCAGTTCCTGAAGAGAATGAGGAGAAAATAAAGGCTAAAATAGAAGAAAAAAGAAAAGAATGGCTAAGAAAAGAAACAGATCCGTTAAATGGTACAAAATATAAGAATTATGGTGAACTTTTAAAACATGGTGTTATAGAAAGCGAGATGCTTAATAGCGCAAAAAGAAAAGAATTGATTAGAGATGCGCAAAATAAGCTGTTTGAGCCAATAGATAAATTTTTGAAGTATTTTGAAGGAAGTATAATTACGTCGCAAAAAGATAAAAAGAGATAGCTGAAAAAGACTAAAAAGAAAAGAAGATTTGATTAAAAAAAGCGAATTGAAGAAAATGGTAAAATAGAATTGTATGATGAAAAAAATTTATAAAAAAACTATTGCGAATATATTAACAGAAAATATGAATTTTTAACAGTTGAGCAAAAATTTAAAAATATTGGATAAGAAAAGATTTATATGAGTTTTTTAAATTCTGAAAATATAAATGTGAATAGGTTGGATGCAAGAGGAATTATTGAGAATATCAAAGAAAAAGAGAAAAGATTTGATTAAATCTGATAATGAAACTTCTGCCAAGAAAAAAATTATTTACTGAATGTGAAAAAGATATTTGGAGATGTAGCAAAAAGGAAAGAATACGATGAATATTTGAAATATTTAAAAATATATAAATGTAAAAAAAGGAACTGGAAGAAATAAAAACTATCTATGAAGTTACTGATAAACAAGTATCGAATAAGGAAAATGATAATTTTAATAATATAAAAAAATATTGAACAGTGAAAAAGGAAGCAAAAAAATATTTATAGGATTTTTGTGAAGCAAATAAGATACCTTATAATATCTCAAATAGTTCAAAATGATACAAATAGACCGCAAAAATACATATAAAAATGATAATAATGAATTAAAAAAATTAAGTGAAGCTGCTTGTGAAAGGGCTTTGAATGCCATAGAGAATTTTTAGATTTAATGAAGCTGTAAAAATGTTTGAATGAGGCAAGGAATTATTGGCCAGGAAATCCACGGATAGAGATGATAAGAAAAAAAGAATGAATGAAAAAAAGCTGAGCAAAATTCTAATAATAATTACGGTAATAATAGTCAAAACAGAAATGATAACAGTAATAATTATTACAACAGTCAAAATGGAAATGCTGCTACTAATGGCAATAGCGGGACTAATGTTATATTAATAGTTATCGGAGTAATACTTTTTATAATAATGGCAGTTATGATATTTTTTTAACAGCGAAAAAAATTTATCACCAAATTTTTCTAATAATAATCATCCATTAAAAAGAACAACTCAGGATGCAAATAATTTTTTTCAGACGGGCCTGATTCAACTCCAGAAACAACTTACGAAAATACACAGCCTGTAGATCCTGATCACGAAACAAGAAATGGATACACTTATTTAAAGGATGATGGGAAAAGGTTCAACATTTTCAAAAAGAGATCTTGGATATGAAGAAGGAATGATGGGTGTAAGTGATAACTCATCTGCTTATGAAAATATTAAAACAGAATATTGCAATGCAGTAAATGAAATTGTAAAAGTAGATGATGGAATTGTTCCAGGAACAAATACTCCATTTAGACAGGCTACATATACAGAAGTTGATGATGCATACAAGGAATATTTACAGAAAATAGCACAAATGAGACAAGTCGTTTTCTTGTTAAGTAATGGAAATGATAGTGTAATAGAGCCGGAATCTGGATGCTTTTATAAAGGAACTCGTTGGAATACGGCAAATTCCAAGTACAAGGCAAGAGAATTTGAGAGAAAGGAAATAGATGATTATTATAATAATTATGGGAATTAATATTAAATGAAAGTGTTCGTAATTTTATTTGAATAGATAGTATTTAAAGAAATTTGAGTATACTTTTAATTAGAAAAAAATATTTTAGATAAATATTTAGTAATAAATTAAAGGAGAAAAAGAGATGGCAGACAGAAATAAAATTGAATACAACTGGTATGAAATACTGGGAACTGGAATATTATCCAGCTGCTGAAGAAAAATGAGGAGAAAATAAAAAGCTAGAATAGAGGAAAAAAAGGAAGGAATGGTTAAGAAAAGAAACTGATCCGTTAAATGGTACAAAATATAAAAAAATTATGGTGAACTTTTAAAACATGGTGTTATAGAAAGCGAGATGCTTAATAGCGCAAAAGAGAAAAGAATTGATTAAAGATGCGCAAAATAAACTGTTTGAGCCAATAGATAAATTTTTTTGAGATTTTTTTGAGGGAAGCATAATTACATCAGAAAAAAATACAAGAGATAGCAGCTAGGATTAAAAAGAAAAAGAAGATTTGATTAAAAAAACGAATCGAAGAAAATGGTAAGATAGAATTGTATGATGAAAAAAATATACAAAAATTATTGTGAATGTATTAATAGAAAATATGAATTTTTTTAACAGTTGAGCAAAATTTGAAAATATTGGATAAGAAGAATTTGTACGAGTTTCTTGATTCTGAAAAATATAAATGCTGGAAGATTGGATGCAAGAGGAATTATTGAGGCTATTAAAGAAAAAAAGAAAAAAATTAATAAAATCTGATAATGAAACTTCGGCTAAGAAAAAGTTATTTACTGAATGTGAAAAGATATTTGGAAACGGTGCTAAAAAGGAATGAATATGATGAATATCTTAAATATTTGAAATATATAGAAGTAAAAAAAGAATTGGAAGAAATAAAGTCTATTTATGAAATAACTGATAAGCAAATTTCAACTGAGAAGAGTGACAATTTTAATAATATAAAAAAATATACTGAGTAGTGAAAAAGGAAGCTAAAAAAATGTATTTATAGGATTTTTGTGAAGCAAATAAAATATCTTATAATATTACAAACAGTTCAAATGGATCACAAAAAGCGCATGAAAATGATAATAATGATGCGAAAAAGATTAAGTGAAGCTGCTTGTGACAGGGCTTTAAATGCTATAGAAAACTTTAGATTTAATGAGGCTGTAAAAATATTTGGATGAAGCAAAGAACTATTGGTCAGAAAATCCACGGATAGAGATGATAGAAAAAGAATGAGTGAAAAAGGCTGGGGGAAGTTCTGGTAATAATTATAGTGGTAATGGTCAAAAATAGAAAATAATACTGGTAATAATTATTATAATAGTCAAAATGGAAATGCTGCTACTAATAGCAATAGCGGGATTAATGTTATATTAATAGTTATTGGAGTAATACTTTTTATAATAATGGCAGTTATGGTGTCTTTAACAGTGAAAAATTTATTACCAAATTTTTCTAACAATAATTATTCATCAGAAAGAACTCAAAGTGGAGATAATTACTCGAAAGAAAAGAGTCCGACTTCAGAAAACAATGAAAATACTGCACCACCTGCAGATCCTAATCATGAAACAATAAATGGATATACTTATTTAAAAGATAACGGAAAAGAATCGACATTTTCAAGAAGAAGTCTTGGATATGAACAAACTTTAATTGGAGTAGAAGATCAGTATCAACCTTATATGGATATAAAGTCTGAATATTGTAATGCAGTAAATGAAATTGAAAAAGTTGACAAAGGTATAGTTCCTGGAACAGATATTCCATTTAGACAGGCTACATATACAGAAGTTGATGATGCTTATCGAGAATATTTACAGAAAATTGCACAGATCAGACAAGTGGTAATTTTGGCAATAGCGAATGAGGATATGGAAAATGAGGCAGGCTGTTATTATAAGGGAACTCATTGGAATAATGCAAATTCACAGTATAAAGCAAAACAGTTTTATAATGATGAGATAGATAACTATTATAACAATCACAGAAATCAATATTAAATTAAAAGATTTATAAATGTATATACAAATTTATTTGAAGATCTATTATTGTACCGATACTCCAAACTGTATTTTTTTACTTTCTTCCAAAAAAATTTTTATTTGACTTATATTTTCTAGCATTGTATAATAAACTTATATTTATAAAAAGTGGAGAGTGGAAAAAAACTGAGCCATAAGAAAGATATGGAAAAAGAAAGAGGTAAGGATTTATGGAAAATGAAGGACTTATTTATAAATTTTTCAGGAAGCAATTTGATAAAGGGACGATCCTGATATGCTTCATCATTTCCAAATGGAGGACTTCGTAGCACATTTGAAGCAAGAAGTAATTTAAGTCCTTGCCTTGTTTAGTTTGTAAATTTGGCTTTTTAATAAATTTAATAAAGAGAAAGGAATTAAAAAATGATTTTTTTGAAATCGCTGGGAAGTATTTTTCCCATCATTGTTATGATTGCAATTGGATATATTTTGAAAAAAAGACACTGGTTTCATCATACATTTAGTGAAAATGTGTCAAAACTTATAACAAATGTGGCCTTGCCTTGTTCAATATTTTATTCAGTTTTAAAATATTTAAATATGGATGCCCTGAAGGAAGTGTCAAACCGTTTAATTTTTACATTTGCTTCAGTGATTATTGGATATGTTGCAGCCTTTGTAGTTATAAAGATAGTGAAAATGCGAGATGGAAGACGTGGAGTATTTTATAATGCTGTAGTCAATGCAAATACGATATTTATTGGACTTCCTTTGAATATGGCTCTTTTTGGGGAAGCGGCTTCAAAGTATTATTTGATGTATTATATTACTAATACAGTGTCAATATGGACTTTGGGATATATGCTTTTGGCAAATGATCCAATGGATGCAGGAAGTGGAGATGGGAAAGGCGGATTTAACCTGAAAAAGTTATTGTCACCACCGCTTATTGCTTTTGTTATCGCATTCGTTGTGCTTCTTTCGGGAATAAAAGTTATGACGCCGATTGTGGAAACTACTAAGTATCTTGGAAGTATTGTGACACCGCTTGCTTTGCTGTATATTGGGATTGTATTGGCGGATGCAGGGCTTCATAGTATTAGATTTGATTTGGATACAAATTTGGCTTTGCTTGGGAGATTTGTATTTTCTTCAATTGTCATGATTGTGCTTTTGAAAATTGCAGGACATTATGTACATTTGAATGACCTGGAAATAAAAACCTTTGTAATTCAGTCGGCAGCGCCAGTATTTGCAGCATTGCCTATTTTTAGTAAAATGAAACTGACGGAGATATTGGATATTCTACGAATGTCGTTACTACAAGTACGATTTTTATTTATATTAGTTGTACCAATTCTTATGAGTATACTTAATATAATTCATATTTAATTTAAAAATTTAGAAAATCATTAATTTGATTTTTCTTTTTTTAGTGATTAAAGTATTAATTAAACTCGATTATATGGCTCATAATTATTAATCTTGAAATTAACAAAGGAAATATGATAAACTTTTTATATATTGATACTTGAGATATGTTCAAATATTTAATATTTATATTTAAATTAGTTAGAATAAAAAAATAAAGTTTGAATAGAATAATTATAATCTTTGAGTTTAATTTTAAAAAAATTTTAGTATAATAATTGCAGTTTTAGGAGGAAAAAGTGAAAAAAATTAATAGTATTGCTTGCTTTTATTAGTGTCAGGAATTTCATTTTCAAATACAAATGCAAGTAAAAAAGTAAAAGTTTATGTAAATGGATTAAGAATCCAAATATCTACGTATCTAAAGAAATTGATTTGATAAATCATTCGCAATTAAAGGGAGATATTTATTGTGATGTTGAAAATGATTATATGACATATTATGTTGGAATAGGAAATATAGAAATTGGACTGCTTTTATAATTTAAGAGAAAAAAAGAATTGACTTATGAAAATATTTTTTTAATATATTGGCTGATTTTTCAGTCTGATATTTTAAAATTGCTTCCAACAAATATACCAGAAAAGGATGAAAAAAACAAACCAAGATATTATACTTACAGACTATATGTTTATGATGCCAAGAGGGAGATACCTATATGCTGTTTAAATATATTTATGATACAGCAAAAGCCTGATGGAGATTGGAAAATTTATTATAACAATGAAATTTTTTTCAAAAAAACAAGTGAAAATATGCAACGGGTTTTGAAAAATGCCGGTTATCTTCCAACAGAAGATATAGTGTATTAATTAAGGGATCTATGAAATTAATTTTAGAAGAAGACATAAACTATAAGACCAAAAATAAATGATTTTTGGCGTTGAACCTGTAAATAAGAGAATTATAACAACGGGAGAAAAAAATTAATATACTTTTAACAAGGGAAAATTTGAAAAAGGAAAAGTGGAGGGAAAAGTAAAAAAATTGTGAAATTATAAAATATATAAAGGAAAAAAATCAATTATTTGTTTCCAGTATATTTTTTTGTTTCTACTCCAAGCGGGAAAGTATATAAATGTGATGGAAATAAAAAAAGAATAGTAGAACTTGTATTTGACATGGGAGATATAATTCAAGTTATGAATTTTTATAACAAAGTGGAAGGATTGTCTATATTAAAGATAATATTCTTTTTTTCCTATGATGTCGATACAAGAGAATTAATTTTCACAAAAACTTTCAAAAATGCAGAAAAAAATGGGAGTTATAAAATATTCACAAGTGGAGAAAAATGTTATAATAAAATTTAGGGAAGATCATAAGCAAATAAATACAATAAGTATTTTTTTGAAAACAGATTAAAAAAATATTTGAAGTAAAAACAGAAAATAATCATGCCTATTCAAAAAAATAGTTGGACTCCAATACTTTTGCAGGAACAGAAGATGGCGAGGTTGAAATATGGAATATTCTGGATCAGGAACTTTATAATTCAATAAAAAAATTTCAGATAGAAAAAAATAACATACATTGAAGAGTTTGAAAAAAATATTTTATCGGACTTGAAAATGGAGAATTAATAATTACAGATGTAAAATTTAATATTTTAATGCAGGGAAAAAAATATTAAAGGAAAGAATTGTAAAAATTTGCGTGATTGAGAATAAGATTTATGTGATGGGGTGTGAAAATAGGATAGTTAAGTATAGGATGGTTTTTATAAAGTTAATAGATATAAAAAAATAAGTTGTCTTAAAATCTAAATTCACAGTTATTAATTTAACTGTGATTTTTTTAGTTGTAAAGGGAAAAATCATTTTATAATTTTTAATTGTAAAAAAATTGTGTATAAATGTTATAATTTGGCGGAAAAAAATATTACAAATTGTAAACAGAATATAGGGGAATATATGGATTTTTTTGACATTATAACTAGTTTTTCTTGTATTGTTGCAAAAGGAAATTTATGAGAGAATAAGAGAGGAAGTGATGAATGAGTTGGAAAGAAATAAAATTAAAGTTTGTATGGATTTAATAATTTAACTAAAAACGTTAAGTTTTTAATATTTATGATATTTGTTATGCCGAAACAGAAAGAGAGCAAAAGGATTATATTGCATACATTGATGAACAGTATAATTCAGAGAGGCTTACAAAAATACTTATTCGTGTGGCAGAAATGATAGGAGCGCAAGTTCTAAACATTTCAAAGCAGGATTATGAGCCGCAAGGGGCATCTGTAAATGTTTTAATTGCAGAGGAAAGAATAAATCCTGAAAAATATTGACAAGTCTTGTAATAGAGGAAAACCATTCTTTGAGGAAATTGGGAAAGATAGGGAAACTGAAAAAATTGAGAAAAATAAAAATAGTAAAGAAGAAGGAGAAAATGCAAGCCAGGATACTGATACAGTTCATGCTCATTTGGATAAAAGCCATATAACAGTGCATACTTTTCCAGAATACCATCCAGATAATTCAATTTCCACTTTCAGGGTAGATATTGACATTGCAACTTGCGGAGAAATTTCACCATTAAATACGCTAAATTATCTAATAGACAGCTTTGATTCTGATATAATCACAATTGATTACAGAATACGAGGTTTTACAAGGGATATTTCAGGAAAGAAATTTTTTTACAGATCATAACATAACTTCTATTCAGGATTATATTGAGCCTGAAAAGTTAAAAAAATTTACGATGCAATTGATGTAAATGTTTATCAGTCAAACATTTTTTTCATACAAAAAAATGCTTATAAAGGAAATCGAATTGCAAAACTATCTTTTTAATCAGGATGTTTATGAAATTGCACCGAAAAAAAGACTGGAAATTACAGATAGACTTAGAAAAGGAAATGATTGAAATTTATAGCGGAATGAATATTTATTAAAATTATTTTATACTTGAATCATGTATTCAAAAAATATATTTTTTATATTTGATCATTTTAAATAGTTTTAATAATAAAAAAATATGGAAGGAGTTGAAAAAATGGGCAAAAATATTGATAAAGACAGACAGAATAAGACTGTTCTTTTTGATGCATTGAAAAATCATCTTTCCAATAGGGTTGTGAGATTTGATGTGCCTGGACATAAAGGAGGTCGTGGAAATAAGGAGTTTAGGGATTTTATTGGGCTGGAAGCAATGCAGATGGATGTTAATTCGATGAAGCCGCTGGATAATTTATGCCATCCGACCTCAGTTATTAAAGAGGCGCAGGAAATAGCGGCGGAGGCTTTTGGAGCGAAAGAGGCTTATTTTATGGTGAGCGGGACTACCGGGGCGGTACAGGCTATGATTATGGCGACTTGTAAGGCCGGGGATAAAATTATTATTCCGAGAAATGTTCATAGAAGTGCTATTAATGCGACGGTAATCTGTGGAGCAATTCCAGTTTATATTAATCCTGGACTTAATAAAAAATTGGGAATATCGCTTGGAATGTCGATTAACGATGTAAAAAAGGCAATTAGTGAAAATCCTGATGCTAAGGCAATTTTAGTAAATAATCCAACTTATTATGGAATTTGCTCGGATTTAAAATCTATTGTGAAATTAGCGCATGAGAATAATATGCTTTGTGCTGGTTGATGAAGCACACGGAGCACATTTTTCCTTTGATGAAAACTTGCCCATTTCAGGAATGGCGGCTGGTGCAGATATGGCAGCGATTAGTATGCATAAGACAGGTGGTTCTTTAACGCAAAGTTCAATTTTATTAAGTGGTGAGCGAATAAATGCCGATTATGTGCGGCAAGTTATAAATTTAACTCAAACTACAAGCGCTTCATATTTACTTATGACTTCGCTTGATGTAGCAAGAAAAAATTTGGCGATAAACGGAAGGAACTTTTTGAAAAGACAGTTAGATTTGCAGAATATGCTAGAAGTGAAATTAATAAACTGGGCGGATATTATGCCTATGGGAAGGAATTAATTGACGGAGATTCGGTTTATGACTTTGATACGACAAAATTGTCTGTATATACAAAGGATATAGGGCTAGCTGGAATTGAAGTATATGATATTCTGCGGGATGATTATGAAATTCAAATTGAATTTGGAGATTTGGGAAATATTTTGGCAATAATTTCAGCTGGAGATAGAGGATTGGAAATAGAACGGTTAATTTCATCACTTGCCGAAATTAAGAGGCTTTACTCAAAAGATTCAACGGGAATGTTCGATCATGAATATATAAATCCTGATGTTGTGCTTCCGCCACAAAAAGCCTTTTACTCAGAAAAAGAAATGATTCCTATAAAAGACAGTGCTGGGAAAATAAGTGGTGAATTTGTTATGGCTTATCCGCCTGGTATACCGATTTTAGCGCCAGGAGAGAGAATTACGGAGGAAATTATAAATTATATTGAATATGCGAAGGAAAAGGGATGTTTGCTTACGGGAACTGAAGATATGCATGTTGAAAAAGATAAATGTTGTTTTTGGAGTGAGAATTCTAGACATAAAAAAATAATTATTATTTCCTGTTAAATAGCAGGCTAATTAGAATTAAGATCTTTTTTTATTAAATGATATAAAATAAAACTTCTGTTTTTTTAAAGTGGGATTTAGTATTAAGATAGAGAAATTGATGAAAGAAGGAAATAAAAATGGCTGATAGCAGATTTTTGAATTTTTAATCTAAAAAGAATAATGTTAAAAGTTACACGACAAATTGTGTGAATAATTCGATACGAATTGAGGAAAATAAATATTTGGTTTTTGCCAAAAATTGAAAAAGAGTTAAAATTAAAATATCATAGAGAAATACCGAAGGATTACAAGATAAAGTCAGTAACATTGACAAACAGTAATGGAAATTACTATGTTTCTGTTTTGACAGAATTTGAAAAAGAAATTCAAAAAAATCTCAAGTAATGATAAAGTAATTGGACTTGATTTTTTTCAATGTCTGAATTATTTATCAGTTCTGAAAACCAAAGGGCTGATTATCCAAAAATATTTTAGGATGTTGGAAGAAGAAATTGAAAAAAATTACAGAAAATCATTATCAAGAAAAGTGAAATTTTTCTAAAAATTGGTATAAACAAAAAGCGAAAAATATCAAAGATTGCATGAGTATATCAAAAATTGTCGAAGAGATTTTTGCATAAATTATCGAAAAATTGTCTGAAACATATAATGCTGTGGTTGTCGAGGATTTGAATATGAAAGGGATGATTATATTTTTGCTAGTTGAAGGCAGTTATTCTAATGACAGAAATGATAAAGGCGGAGAAACAAAATATGGAATTACTAAAGAGAGGCTAGAGAATGTGGCTATAAGGGAAGTATGAAGAGATTTTTACGAAAGGCAATGGCTGAAAAATTTATGAGGAAAAAAATATTATAAGGCATTAGATAAGATAAAAATGATAAAAATAGCGCTTAGTATATTTGATTTTTCAGTAAATGCTGGAAGATATGGGATTAAAAAGGCTCAGGGGCTGTGAATAAAGTTTATTAAATAGTGCAAGAACACTCGCAACTTTAGTCGTGAGATGAATTGCACGAAAACTTTTAGTAAGCATATAGGGAAACTTGTATGTAGACACGGAGCAAAACCGTGCAACAAAGAAAAACTGAATTGCTGGGAACTCTAAAAGCTAGTATAACCACAACATAATACTTAAGTGCGAATATGGTATAAGTGTAGGAAGGTGGCGAAAGCAGATATACTAGATGGTGCAAGGTTAAATCCTAAACATTATGATAATAGACAATCAGCAGTAAGCCTGAAAAGGAAAGTTCAACGACTATCCCTCGTGAGGGAGTACAATATAAGCGATTGGTATTGGAAGTGGTTTCGCCTAAGTCCTTAGAAAGTGGATATGGATAAGATATAGTCTGTGCTTGTTAGAGATAACAAGTGTCAAGATAATCTCCTTAATTTAAGAGTATATATGCCATAGAGAACTGCATAAGTAGTAGCGAACTTTATGTGAACGACGCTTCCCACTGTTGTGGGGTTTTTAAAAACTTTTAAAAATATTTAAAAATAAATAAAAATATTACTTTTTGACAGATAAAATGTAGAATACATGGTATAATATCTCTGATGAAAAGGAGGTGATATCTATGTATTTAACATTTAAAACAACAAGTAAAAACATCTTAGTAAAAAGAGTTTAGGAAATTTAAAAATATTTATCTCATATAGCCAAGAACTTAACTAATGAAGCTATATATAATATTAGACAGTATTATTTTAATAAGAAAAAGTATTTAAGTTATAATGAAAACTATAAAAATACTTAAAAATAGTGAGAACTATAAGAAGTTAAATTCTAATATGGCTCAACAAATTCTAAAAAGAAGTAGACGGAAGTTTTAAATCATTTTTGGACTTTTAAAACTTGCTAAAGAAATGGTCAATATGATAATAAAAATAAAAATTACCTAAATATCTTGCTAAAGATGGTTTTACAACTCTTGTTATAGGTTTTGTAAGATTAAAAGATGATATGCTGATAGTTCCTTATTCAAATTCGTTTAGAAAGACTCATCAGGAAGTTAAAATTAAAACTGCCACCAGTATTAAAAGGCAAGAAGATAAAAGAGATTAGAATAATACCAAAACAACATTCTAGGTACTTTGAAATTCAATATACTTTATGAAGTAGAAAGAAGTTCAAAGGGAATTAAATAAAAGAAAATGCACTAGGAATTGATTTAGGTATAGATAATCTTTGTACTTATGTTACAAAATACTGGAGCTTCATTCATAATAGATGGTGAAAAATTAAAAATCAATAAATCAATACTATAATAAGATAAATGCAAAATTACAAAGCATAAAAGATAAGCAAAGACCTCCCGCACAACATTAAGGCAAAAAGAGAATAGCTAGAAAGAGAAATAATCGTATAAATGATTATCTTTCAAAAGCAGCAAGAATAATTGTAAATTATTGTCTTAATAATGATATAGGAAAAACTAGTTCTAGGATATAATGAAGATTTTCAAAGAAATTCAAATATAGGAAGTATAAATAATCAAAACTTTTGTAAATATACCATATGGGAAAATTAAGAGATAAATTAATATCTATGTAAACTATATGGAATAGAATTTAAACTGCAAGAAGAGAGTCTACATCAAAAAGCAAGTTTCTTTGATGGAGATGAAATCCCAATATGATCAAAGAAAAATCGCAAGAATATAGTATTCAGTGGAAAAGGATAAAAGAGGACTATATCAAACAAAGTGAAAGGCTAGTTCAATTAAATGCAGATTGTAACGGGAGCATTAAATATATTAAGGAAAAAGTAAGTTGTGGATTTAAGTGTCCTATACAATAGAGGTGAGCTGAACACACCTAAAAGAATAAGGATAGTATAGGACTATCAAACTTCTTAGAAAAATTTTAAATATTTTTAAAGATTTTAGAACTCTGCGACTTTAGTTGTGGGAGGTTCAGGGAAAGAATGTAGTCAGTGTAGACGGAGCAGTTGGGCCTATGACGTTAAAAATATTTAAATGAAGTTAATCCAGCTAAATTTTTTTAACGGTTTATCATAATTTACAACGTGAATACTATAAGTCCCTTGCCAAAAGTAATCCAACTCAAAATGATTTTTTTAACTGGATGGCTAAATAGAGTTAAAACTAAGGAAAAATTATTTGAAAAAAATGTTTAATTTAGTGTAAAAAAATAGAATAAAATTATAAAAAAAGTAGGTAATATAAATTGAAAGGAGTGTAGCAGATGGAATTATGGTATACAGAAGAGCATACAAAAAAATGTTCGAGTTTTTCTATAAAGGTTGATAAGCAGTTAGTCAGTGTGAAAAGTGATTTTCAGCGGATTGATATTTTTTTGAGTCGCAGGAATTTGGGCGGTTTTTGACGCTGGATGGATTTATGATGCTGACAGAAAAGGATGAGTTTATTTACCATGAGATGATAACACATGTTCCGATGGCAGTAAATCCTAAAAGCTAAGAAAAATATTGGTAATTGGCGCTGGAGATGGCGGAACTGTCCGTGAGCATGTAAAGTATGAACATATCGAGAGAATTGATATGGTGGAAATTGATAAGATGGTTGTTGATGTCTGTCGTGAATATTTTGCCTAAGACGGCGAATAAATTGGATGATGAAAGAGTTCACATTTATTATGAGGATGGATTGAAATTTGTACGTTCTAAAAACAAATGAATACGATATTGTAATTGTGGATTCGACAGATCCGTTTGGGCCTGGAGAAGATTTATTTACGAGGGAATTTTATGGAAACTGCTTTAATGCGCTAAAAGATGACGGAATTCTTGTAAATCAGCATGAAAGTCCCTATTATGAGGCGGATGCTAAAAGCAACAGCAAGAGCAAATAAACAGTTAAGAGCAGTTTTTCCGTTTGCAACAGTTTATCAGCTGCATATACCGACATATCCGTCAGGACATTGGCTATTTGGATTTGCTTCAAAAATATAATCCTGTAAAAAGACTTGAAGGCTGATGAATGGAATGAGTTTGGGCATAGAAAACGAGATATTATAATACGGAATTGCATAAAAGGAGCGTTTGCGTTGCCAAATTATGTGAAAGAATTGATAAATGAGTAGCATAAAATAGAATTAAAAAAGAAAAGGATATAAAAATTTAGCGGGTCAAGATTTCTTGTCAAAAAGCAGAAAAAATAAGAAGGAGAATTGATTATGAAAAATAAGAATATACATACGTTTATAGGCTGCGATAATGAGTATAAGGAGAGTAAAATAGTTATTTTTTTGGAGCACCGTTTGACAGCACAACTTCATTTAGGCCAGGGACTAGGTTTGCTTCGGCGGTTATGAGAAATGAGAGTTTTGGGATAGAAACTTATAGTCCTTATCAGGATAAGGATTTGGAAGATATAAATGTTTTTGATGGGGGAGATTTGGAGCTTTTCGTTTGGAAATTCGGAAAGTACGCTACATGATATTCAAGATGAAACGGCAAAAATTTTGAAGGATGGGAAAATTCCGTTTATGATTGGTGGAGAACATTCAGTAACATTGGGCTCTGTGAAGGCGGTTGCTGAGAAATATCCAGATTTGCATATTATACAGTTTGATGCGCATACTGACTTGCGAGATGAATATTTAGGGCAGTATTATTCGCATGCTTCTGTAATTAGAAGATGCTGGGATATTGTTGGAGATGGTAAGATTTTTCAATTTGGAATAAGAAGTGGAGAAAGAGATGAATGGAAGTTTGCAAAGGAACATCTTCACACGACAAAATTTAATTTTGATGGACTTGATGAAGTTGTGGAAAAATTGAAAGGGAAACCAGTATACTTTACATTGGATCTAGATGTACTTGATCCATCTGAGTTTCCAGGAACTGGAACGCCTGAAGCGGGCGGAGTCACTTTTGTGGAACTTCATAAGGCGATAGAAAAAATTTCTCAGTTAAATATTGTTGGACTTGATATGAATGAACTGTCGCCTGTATATGATCAATCTGGGCAATCTACAGCATTAGCTTGTAAATTATTAAGGAAATCTTGTTGTTTATTTATAAATAGTTTTTGATTTAGCAAGGGGTTTTAACCCCTTGTGTACACTAAAAACTTAAAATGTAATTTAAAAATTTTATAACATTAAATAAACTAAATAAATTGCTGAAAAAAACAGCATATTGAGATAAAACTTGTCATATACATTAATAATATATATTTTTTATATCATCTAATCTAAATTCTTTTTAATTTATCTCCAATTGTCGGCTTTTTTTACTTCTTTTTCCAAAATAGGAAACTTTTTCCACCAAACTGAACTCCCAGTGCTCCAGCTACAGCGCTTTCTGGATGAGCAGAATTTGGACTTGCATGATTTTTTTCTATCTCTTTTGAATATTTTCCAGGCATTTTTATAATTATATCTTAAAATATAACTTGCCATCGTTATGAAAAATTCCAGAAATTCTGGCAGGAATAAAAATTTGCCACATCATCTAATTTTTGCTGAAAACATGCCAAATCTCGCATATCTTTCATTTTTTATATCCAACCATTGAATCAAGAGTATTTATTGCCTTATAAGTCATTGCTAGCGGGAGTCCACCTAAAAAAACATATAAAACATTGGTGCAATCACTCCATCCACCATATTTTTCCGAAATAGTTTCCATCGTACTTCTAATAATCATTAATTTATCCATTTTTTTCAGTATCTCTTGAAACAAGGTAAGATAACTTTTTCTCTTGCCACTTTTTAGATTTCCAAGTTTTACAATCCCATAAACTCTTTTTCCCTTCACGAGCCAATGATTTTTACAGAAAACACTGTATACATCAAATAAATTTCAATTATTTCAAAATACTTTGTTAATTTTTGTTAATTTTTACTAGAAAATACATAGCAAAAAAACGTACTTGCAACTACTAAAATATTTAAAATTGCTCCGCCAGTAAAACTTCCTTTTTTTCCATACAGTCTTTTTTTCCAGAAATGTAATCATTTTTTTCCAATAATCTGAACTGGATGTATAATTTTCTCTGGATCTCCAAAAATTAAATCTAAAATGAATGAAATCCATATTTTTTTACTAGAAAATTCATTATTTATCTCCTATTATTCATTATTGTGTAACTCTTCTATAAACTATTTTACTTAAAAAAATCACTTTTTTTAATAAACTATATCATCTGTTGCCCTTGCTCCCACTTTTTTTCCATAATTTCTATCATTTCAATAGCATTCTCATCATTTTTATTCCAAAAAAATCTTTACTATAAAAACGCTTCCATACACCATTTATTGTATCATAAAGAATCATATAAATCATAAATTCATCCTTATTTTCAGGACTGTAAATATACATTCTGTATTTATAATATTCTGGAGAATTACTATATTCTAACTCTGTCAAATTTTTCCAGGGATATAATTTAATTACATCCTTTTCAAATTCATCCAAATAATTAGCAATTTCAATATAGGTAAGCTCCTTTTTGCTTCCTTTGTTATAAATTAACCCTACTTCCATAAAACTATCATTATTTTTTTATCCTCTGTTTCATATACCATTTTTATTTTTTTCTACATCACAATAAATTTTTATCTGTTAATTTTGTATTTTTTTAACCAGTTCTACCATTTTGCTTGCAGATTCTGTATTCCCTGTATACCAATTGCAATTAACTGAAAAATCCTATTGCTTCTATCATTAAAAAAATAATAAAAAAATAAAAATTTTTTTCATAAATTTGTCTCCTCCCTTTTTTTATTTAAAACTAATCATTGCCGTAGCCCTTCCAGCGTTTTTTTCCTTCCCTTCTATAAGAATGAAATTTTTCCATCAAATGTGCTTTCAGATGCTACAATCAAATTTTTCCTGTTTTATCCCAAGTTTGAGTGCCATAAGTTCATTAAATTTTGTATTGTCAAAATGATATTTTCCTGTTTTATCATTAAACCAAAATGATTTTTTCCACAATTTCTCTGTTACTTTTTCCCAAATTTTTTTCCACAAACTTATCATAAAATTCATTTCCAACTTCATAATCTTTCTGCCTAATCCCAATTCCTAATGCCCATTACTACATTTCTCAACTTGCGTCCCATAATTTTTTTGCATTTCCAAAAGCCCTGACTTCATCATTTCCTTAAACGTCCCCGGCCATCCTGAATGCCACACTCCTATAACCTGATTTTCCTTATCATATACAAAAATCGGCAAACAATCTGCATAAAACGTAAAAATCGCAATATCCTTTTCCTTTTTTTGTCAAAAAAATCCATCAATATCATCTTGCTTTTTTTCATAATAATACTTTTCTGTATTTTTCATCAATAATTTTTACATTGTTAGAATGAGTCTGAAAAGCCATAACTTCCTGTTTATTTGACAAACCTAATTCCTTTAATAACTTTTTCCCGATTTTTTTCTGTATTCCTTCTTCCTGATTTTTCAATTGGACAATAATCAGACATATTTCCAGCATTTTTTTGTATAAACTGCTGTTATCCCATATTTTTTTCAAATTCTTCAATATAAAAAGTAATTTTTCCTTTTCAATAAACATCTTTTTCTCCCGTTTTAAATTATAATTTTTCAATTTGTTTAACCATTTATTTTTTTCTATTCCCAAAATAATCTGTCAATTCCAAAAAACAGCTGATTTCCATTAAAGTCATCAGAAATAATTTTTCTTGCTTTTTCTAAATATTCCTGAAGTAGCCTTTTGCTCTCATCCAACCCAAAAATGCTAGGATAAGTGGTTTTTTCATTTTCAACATCATTAGATTTTTTTCCAATTTCCTCAAAATTCCCTTCAATATCTAAAATATCATCCTTAATTTGAAAGGCAATTCCCAATAATTTTTGAATATTCCACCATTTTCTGATATTTTTTTCATTTTCAATATTTAAAAGCAATCATTGGAAGTTCAATCGCAGCAGTCAGCAGTTTCCCAGTCTTATGTGCATGAATATATTTTAACGTGTCAATTTCCACTTTCTTATGTTCAGATTCTATATCTACAAACTGTCCTCCAACCATTCCAAAAAATCCTGCATATTCAGACAATTTTGAAATAATCTGAACTTTGCTTTTGTCTTCCAGATTTTTAGCGCTTGCGACTACTCCAAATGCCTCCGTCAAAAGCACATCTCCCACAAGAACCCCGATTGCCTCATTATATTTTTTATGAACAGTCAATTTACCACGTCTGTAATCATCATTATCCATCGCTGGCAAATCATCGTGAACAAGCGAATAGCAATGTATAAACTCAAGTGCAACAGCAATTTTCTTGATTTTATCATAACTTTTTTTATTTTCATCAAATAAATCACAAATCATATACATCAAAATAGGACGAATTCTTTTTCCGCCATTCATAACCGCATATTCCATAGCCTTTCGCCAATTTTTCAGGATATTTATCCCTATAATTCCCAAGTAATTCCATCAGATTGTCTTCAACAACCTTCTTTTTTTCTTTTAAATATTTCTGTAACATTTTATCTCCCAATCATTCAAATTCTTCCATTTCCACTTTCCCATTTTTTTCCAGCACCTTCATAACTTTCCCTTCTCCAGCCTCAAGCAGCTTTTCCGACTCCTTAATAAGCTTAATTGCCTTTTCGTATTCTGAAATCGAATCATCCAGCGACAATTCCTCGCTTTCCAATTTTTCCAAAATTTCATCAATTTGTGTAATATTTTTCCTCATAACTTTGCTTTTTTTGCTGCCATTTTTTTATTTTTCTCCTTTATATTTTTTTCTTTATTAGATATTAAGTTTTTTTATTTAATCCTCAAACTTATAAAAAAACTAACTACTTTCTTATTGTAATCTCTTTCATCATATTTTTACAAAATTTCCAATTTTATCTGCCATTTTTCTCGTACGTGCTGTGTTCTGAAATTATAATTCCATCTTTTTCCAAAAGATTTTTCTTCCGAAATTTTTTTCAATCGTTTTTTTGTTGAAATATTTTTCCTTGTAGGGCGGATCTAAAAAGATTATATCAAATTTTTCATTTTTTCTTGCCAAAATTTCCGCCGCACGAAAAACATCATTCTTATAAGCACGGCATTTATTCTCCACACCTAAATGATTTACATTTTCAATAATTACTCTAAGAGCGTCCTTATCCTCCTCAATCATAATCGCTCTTTCTGCCCTCACGGCTAAGTGCCTCAAAAGTGACATTCCCAGTTCCAGAATAAAAGTCCAAAAATTTTGCGCCTGCAACTTTTTCTCCAATTATACTAAAAATCGCCTCTTTTATTCTTTCCAAAGTTGGTCTAGTCTCTCTTCCTTCCCTTGATTTTATTCGCCTATTTTTCAATGTTCCTGCTATAATTCTCATTTTTTTCCTCTTTCCAATTTTTCATTCTTTTTAAATCAAATTAAATTAATCTTTACATATTTTTACTACATTTCTGATAAAATTACCAACTCTTATCTACTTGAATTTTTATAGCAATTTTTCCCATCCAGATTTACTCCGCCTTCAAGCAGTTCATAATGCTCCTTTGAATGATCTTTGCTGACATTTTTTTAAATTCATAGTCTTTAAAATTTATTTTGTCAATTTTCAGATCCGACTTATTGTAAACATTTACATACAATATTTCCGCCTTATTTTTTTATTAAAGAAATTGTCGACTAACTCAAAACTATACACAAAATCCTTATTTCTCGAAAAATTTTTGTATTTACCAAATCATAATAAACAGCCACTTTTTCCTTCCTTCATTGATGGAATAGACTTTTGAAATGGCAAACCATTCACGTTGAATGTCATCTGAAACTTGATTTTCATAAATATTTTTCATCAAATTTTATAACTGCCCTTAAATTCTGCGCCTTTTTTTATAATCTGTCAAAAATTTTACATTTTTTTCAAAAAAATTTTCCTCGATTATTCGTGTTTTTATTACTAAAATCCTCTTTCCCATTTCTCTCAATATTCGTATCAAGCCAAAAACATAAACGTAGATTTCACATCATAGTTCCCAATATTTTCAAATGTATAAACACTCTCAACTTTAATTGCCTTGTTTTTTTCTCAATCGTAATATTCAAATCCTCCCTTTTTATGACAAGCGGTTCCTGCCTTACAATTTTTAAGATTTCCAATTGCCAAAAATTCTGATTTTTTTCAGAAAAATGCTGCAATATTTATTGTAAAAAAATACCGCCATTATGGCTATCGCCTGAAAAAAAACCTTTTTCAATTTTTTTATTGTTTGCCAAAAACATATTTCACTCCTTATTTATTAATTATTTTTAAAAAAATTTGAAATTATCTCAATTTCACTCTTTCGGCTCCCACCAATTTCCCAACTTTTTCTAACAAATTTCAGCGACAAATTCACATTATATTTTTTTCAGGCAATTTTACAACTTCCTTTTTTTCATCAGTTCTAAATGCTAAAAAAACACTTGATTATCACCTTTATTTTTTTAAAAAAATAAGCTGTTTTAACTCCTGATTTTTTTCCCCTTCGTTTCCTCATCAATCAAAATATACAATTTCAAATTCTTATTTTTCTTCCAGATTTTTCAATATTGCAAATACTGCTTAAAAATAATCGAATTTTTTTCCCTTGATCTGAATTTACAGATCCTTCTAGCACCATAATTTGACCCTTCTGTAATTTTATATCCAAAAGTTATATATTCTCTTGGAAAACAAATAACCTCGATACTTTTTTTGAAAAATCTTCCATTTCAAATTTTACCATTGGCTCTCGCCCGTTTCGTGTCACAAATTTTTTTATATTTTTTTACTATCCCAATAATTCTGACTCTTTTTTAGATTTTTTTGATAAATTTCAGATATTTTTGCTATGGGAAATTATATTTATCAGTCTTTTTTTCTCATTTAACGGATGGCTTGAAACATAAATTCCAAGATACTCCTTTTCATTTTCAAGCAAAATTTTTTGAGGAAATTCATCAGCCTTTTCCATTTCAAATTTACCTTTAAATTCCTTTTCGCCACTAAATAAGATCATTTGCAGATCCTCTTCAGATTCATATTTTTTCTGGCTATATTCTAAAATTTCATCGATAGACTTATATTTTTCAAATCTATTCCCATTTAACTTATCCAAGGCCCCTGATAAAATAAGTGATTCCAGCTGTTTTTTCGTAATCCCGTTTTGCTTCATCCGATAAACAAAATCTTCATAAGAAGTAAATTTTCCATTTTCCCTTTCTTTTTTTATTTCATTAATTAAAGCCGCTCCAATACCTTTTACCGCAAATAGTCCAAATCTAATTCCGATCTTTTTTTATTTCATCATTATTATTTTCAAAACTTTCTTCAATTTTAAAAATCATAATCAGATAAATTCACATCTGGTAAAAAAATACATTAATCCCCTTTTTCCCTGGCTTCATTTACAAAAACAACAAATCTATCCAGATTGTGCACTTCTGTCGTCATTATCGCCGCAAAAAAATTCCAATGGATAATTAGCCTTAAAAATAAGCCGTCCAGTAAACAATCAAAGCATAAGCCGCCGAATGTGACTTATTAAATCCATAACCTCCAAATTTTTTTCTACCAAATCATAGATTTCATTTGCTTTTTTTATCAGAACTCCCTTTTTTTGAGCATTTTTTTACAAATTTTTTTCCCGATTTTTTTCATTAGTTCAGGAATTTTTCTTTCCAATTGCCCGCCGCAGCTCATCAGCTTCTCCCAAGCGAGTAATTTGCCATTTCGCTCACGATTTTTCATAACCTGCTCCTGATACAAAAATTATTCCGTAAGTTTCCTCAAGTATATATTTTAGAGAATTGTCAATATATTTTATTTCAGTTTTATTATTTTTTTATATTTATAAAGTCATCTACCATTCCGCTTCGTAAAGGCCCAGGACGATAAAGTGCAAGCAATGCGATTATATCCTCAAATTTTTTCAATTTTCATTTTTTTCATAAGGCTTCTAATTCCAGCCGATTCACATTGGAAAAACTCCCATTGTATCAGCCTTTGTCAGCAGTTCATAAGTCTTTTCATCATTTAATGGAATATCATTTAAAATAACTTTATCTTTCTGACCCTTCCGTTTTTTTTCAAGGTTTATATTTTCTACAGTTTTTCTCAAAATTGTCAAATTCTTTAAACCAAGAAAATCCATTTTTTTAAAATTCCCAGTTCTTCCAGTTCCTTCATCTGATACTGTGTCGAAACAATCTTTAGTTTTTCCCATCTGAGTAAGTTGGAATCTCATCACTTAACACATCTTTGGAAATAACGACTCCAGCCGCATGGACAGAGGCATGCCGCACTTTTCCTTCCAATTTGAGCGAATAGTCAATCACTTTTTTTATTTCCTCATCAGTTTCATACATTTTCCTAAATTCAGGAATATTATTCAAAGCCTCTTTAAGTTCTGTATTAAAGGGTATCATTTTAGCAATTTTGTCAACCTTCGCAAGCGAAATGCTTAACACACGCCCAACATCACGAATAGCAAGCCTAGCCTTCAACGTTCCAAAAGTAATTATATGTGCCACATATTCTGCCCCATATTTATTTACAACATAATCTATGACAATTTCCCGCTGTTCCTGATCAAAATCTATATCAATATCAGGCATCGAAATACGCTCTGGATTCAAAAAAACCGTTCAAAAAAATCAGATTATATTTAAGCGGATCGATTTCTGTAATATTTAAGGCATAGGAAACAATGCTCCCAGCCGCAGAACCCCGTCCAGGCCCCACATAAACTCCATTTTTCCCGTGAAAAATTTTTATAAAATCCCAGACAATGATAAAATACCCGTTATATCCCATTTTATCAATAATTTCCAATTCATATTCTGCCCGCTCCAAAACATTTTCTAAATTATTTTTTAACAGTTCTTCCCGAATTTTTATTTCTTTTAATTTCTGCCCAGCAATTTCATCTTTAGCAAATTCTTTTTTTATTACTTCAAATTCTTTATCTAATCGCAATTTCTCAGCATTTGAAATAGATTTCTTCAAATACTTCTGAAAAAAATCCCCTCAAATACAAGGTTTCGTAAAAACTCCCTTTCACTCACATTTTCAGGCAATGAATATTTTGGAAACTTAAAATGATGAAATTCAAAATCAACATTGCAGTTTTCCACAATTTTTTCAATATTTCCTATCCCAGTTTCATAAAACTCGCTATATTCTTTATTTTCAAAAATTTTTTTTATTTCATCCCCAGACTTTAAATACAGATCATCATACAAAATTTCACTATTTTTCCGATTTTTCCCCCTTCAATTTTACTTCCTTCCTTTATTGATTCCACAATTTTCTGCAAAACAGCATCCTCTTTATTCGGATAATAAATATCGTTAGTAATGACAAAATTTTCAGATTGATTTTTACGTACAATGTCAAATAACATTCTCCTAGCCTTTTCCAGCCTTCCCGCAGCAGGCACTTCAATAAAAAAATTATCCCCAAAATCTTTGCTCAATTTTTTTCAATAACTTTTTCTAACCTGAGTGTTTTCCAAATCCAAAATTCCCTTTCACAACTTCACTATTTACTCCACCTGACAAAATATACAAGTCATCCGAATATTTTTTCAATTCATCATACTTAATTTTATTCCGTTTCCGTGTAAATCTGCTATATGAAAGCGAAGACAGCTTAGACAAATTCTTATATCCATTCTGGTTTTTAGCAAGCAAAGTCAGCGAATATTCTCCAACTTTCTCCAGTCCATCTAGAAAAATCTCAAGTCCAATAATCGGCTTTATCCCGGCATTTTTACATTTCTTAAAAAATTCAATTGCCCCAAACATCGAAGTATCCGTAATCGCAAGAGCATTAATCCCAAGTTCGCCAGCTCTTTTGACATATTCATCAATTTTTCCAACGCCTTCAAGCAATGAATACTCTGTATGCAATTTTAAATGTACAAATTTACTTTCCATAATTTCTACCTAATTTCTTTTTTTAACTTATTTAAAAATATTTCCCTTTTTAAACCTTCCGCTTTAATATCTCAAAGTCCCTTTATCACTTCATAAATCCCATCTTCATCATTCGACAAAGTAATTCTGTCATCTGAAAATTTTTCTTTCAATTCTTCTGTTGCATTTCCCATAAGATACCCATATTTCACAAATTTCAGCATTTCCAGGTCATTCCACTGATCTCCAAATGCCATTGTTTCTTCTGGAGAAATCCCATATTTTTTCAGCAGTTCCTTTTATTGCCAGCCCCTTTATTTCACTTCCTTGTTCAAACATTCTAAATAATGCGGCTTTTGAAAATACAAAAATTAAGATGTGGCAATTTTTTTCTTCCAATTCCTTTTTTTAATTCCAGTAAAATCGAATTTTCTGCGATAAATAATGCCTTTGTAGAAGATTTACCGATGAATTCATCAAAATTTCTCACATAATATGGAATTTCTACACTTTCTGAATATTTTTCCCCTTCTTCAGTTTCATGTTCAATATACAGCTTTGTCATCCATATATAAATTCAGATGTATTCCCTTTTCTCTTGAAACTTTGATAAGTTCCTCCACATCCTGCGCCTCAACAGGCTTTTTCAAAAAAATAACCTCACTATTCAAGGGGTTTACAACTCTTCCCCATTATAATTAATTACTGGATTTTTTTAATTCCCAGCATTTTCCACAAAAGGCTTTTGATGAAGAAAATGTTCTCCCAGTTGCAACAAATGTTTTTCACTCCCTTTTCCTTCCAGTTCCCTCAGTTTCTTAATCAAATTTTTTTGAAACTTTATGCCCGCTTGTCAGCACAGTTCCATCTAAGTCCATAAATATTGCTTTTTATATTATCCATTTTAACTTCCTTTCTTTAAACTATTTCCACCAAATTTTTCTACAAAATAATCTATTTCCTCAATAGTCGTATCCTTTCCAATACTAATTCTAAACGAACCTTTCAACTCCTCATCAGTAAGCCCCATAGCCTTCAAAACATGCGAACTTTCCAGCGACCCTGACATGCATGCAGATCCGCCGCTTACGCAAATTCCCTCAAATCAAGCGCTACCAGAAGCATTTGAATATCTGCTCCTTCTATGTAGACATTTGTTGTAGTTTTTTATTCTATTTGCTTTTTCTCCATTTATTTTTTTATCCAAGTTTCCCAATTTCACTTTTTAATTTTTGTTTCTAAATAATTTTGTAATTTTTCCTTCTTTTTCTTCTATTTCCTTCAAATTT
>BNJU01004054.1_pt1 | contig 28941 bp, 54 predicted proteins | sample 8539281 | NCBI WGS metagenome assembly BNJU01 (sample SAMD00202456, study PRJDB9452) | human saliva metagenome | isolation source: human saliva | place: Japan
CAAAACCTTTTGTTTTGTAAGCACCAGCTACTGCTTGAGTTACACCCTTGACTCACCTCGTATGCCTCCATATGTATCAAGATGTAATCGAATTTTGTGCAATATGCAGAACGTTCGAAATGTTATGCTTTCACCATTAATAAGTAAGAGTCGATAGATGTGTGTCCGTAAAACCTTGTAATGCACCAGCAAATTGTTTACTGCCATTAACGAGGCTTAAACAGCCGAATTATCTACATCACGGCCATTATGCTGAACTAAATCCTTATCTTTCTTTTTCAGAACTCGGATCAAAGCGCCAGGAAGATACCTCCAATAAATAATTCTTCCGTAATTGGATCGCTTTCGTCGAGGACAGCACTTAATTTTCGCTCACCAACTGACAGTCGTATCCAAATCTACACCACCTGGCTGTATCCAAAGGTAGACACGTAAATACCAATCCCGTTCACGTACACAGTCTACATCGACGAGGTTCCATATCGGTGCCGGCTATATGCATACTTCAACTACAGAGGATAGACCTCCATCCACTGCTTCTCTTTTCATAGCCATCGCCTCCCTTGCTTACTACATCTTTGCATATATCTCTTGATTCTAAATACTCTAAAATTGGGCTAATCATAAATGAAAGAGTGGACATAAGCCCACTCTAAAGATTATATAAAAGTCATATATAGTATATCACATTTGCTGTGTATATACAAATTCTACGCTTTCGGATGGGCAGAAAAACGACCCCATAAGCCATTCTATAAAAACATAAAATAGCTAAAATAACATAGTTAAGTCATCCTAATTAATCAATGCGATCATTCAAGCCTTTTAATATAGTACCTAAATGCTCACGCAATAACACTGCTAAATCATCTCAGATGCATCTAAATGATGATCGATTTCTGGATAGCTTTTATAGCGAAGTTCCGCAAAGTATTCATCACGCAATTCATTATAATACAATAGTAGTCGCTGTTACATTCATCCATCTTGCGGTATTCGCCGATGATAAAAGACCCATTAATCATGCGAATCGCATGGGCTGGATCAATATCGCGTACAAAAACCTTCTAACTCCTCAGGCATAACTATGAAAAGTCCCATTCAGAATCCTCGGCGACGATAAGTAAAAGTAAAAATTATTAGCAGGTTCTATTAACATATTGGTTAACCCTTTTACACATCGTTCTTAGCCCTCTCAAAAGACGCTAAATCGGCTCGCACAAAGGAAATGTCACAAACGAAAATAGTAGCATTTCTATGTGTACTGTATAGTCCTCTACCTCTTTATCATATAAGGCAGACCAACGCCACCCCAATTCATTTTGATAGTGGAAAATAGGTACCTTTAATACGTCTTCACCAGCACTAATACGATTAGCTAATATTGTATAGTCACTCAGTAGATGTAACTAACGTAAAGCCGTCAACAGTTTGAGGTAACCAAGAATAGTCTGAGGCTACAGCTTCACAATTGTTTTCCATATAACGCCTCCTATCTTTCTTGATACTGTAAGACCGCCTTTACATAGCTACGGGTCTCAGGAAACGGAATCGTATCGACCATTCCATTCCAGTTATTTTCACGAAGCCACGATTCCACATGACCACGACCAGCATTGTAAGCAGCTAATGCTAACACCTGATCACCATTAAATTCCTTTAACAAGTGACCTAAATACCATGTACCCTAACTCACATTTTAGTAGTAGCCTTTTAGTTGACGATCTGTATAGTTACCATGCCCCACTTGCTGTGCCACCCACCGTGCCGTATCAGGCATGAGTTGCATCAATCCAAGAGCCCCTGTTTCAGACTCCGCTGTGTTTTTATACTTGCTTTCTGCTAAGATAACACTAGCTACCAAAGATGGAGGTGCTCTGCTCTTTCTCAGCTGCGGCTATAACTTCCTCTTTATAGTTAAAGGGATACGCAATCTGACGCGCCAAATGGTCATCTAGATATGTAAAATAAAACCATCCTAGTACGACACAAGATAATGCCGTTGCCGTTGCACGTTTCATATATCTCCCTTTCTATATAGAAACATAAATAATTACCAAAATATAAAATATAATAAAATACTAGGTTAATATTATGCGAGTTTTATGGAGCTTATTTATACCATTTAATAGTAATTTTTATATACCAAATTTTGACATAAAAATGACTATCATTGAGTTCTTATAAAACTGATTCGATACGTCATTCAAATGATATCTAATTGTTCCTTTTAAATCCAGAGGTGTACCATTATTGTCAGTTACATCCGCGTAAGACCGTTTATCCTCAAGACACATTTGACTAATAATAGCGAGCCAATACACTCCTCCTCAGTCAATCCATTGCGGCTCATTAAGCGCTCAATTTGGAGTCGACTCATTCACATATACAGACCACCTCGTCATAAGCTGGTATACCATTCCTCCCTCGATGAGTAAAGGGATATCATGTAGTAAATACATGGTGTATGCTCGCTCCTTAATGAGACTGTGAGTTCCATAATTCGATTTTGAATACTCCCTTTAAACAACCATTTCAATTGTTGGCGCTTTTTGCATTGTGAAAACAATAGCTCCTAATGCTTCTCGGTTTAATGTCCCATCATCGCGCAATACATCGGTTTCAAATGCATCTACAACTGCTTCTAAACCCTTTGTACCCAGTTCAACAACTACGAGCCACAATGATCAGCATCGCTATATGGTATACCTTTATCCTTAAAATATGTAAGAACTGTACTTTTGCCCGAGCGATGCCACCAGTTAAGCCAATTTTAAACATATATACCTTCTATTAATTATAAATACATATTACTTTACTAATGCCCAGTTTTCTGCATGGTGTACGTCTACAATAAGAGGCACTTGTAACTCTACAACAGACTGCATTGTACTACGTAGTAACTCTTCTATAGCTTCTAATTCAGAGTTCACCACTTCAAGTACTAGTTCGTCATGCACTTGTAATAAGAGTCGAGACGTAAAGTTTGTTCTTCTTTTGCTCACTTGATTCATAGCTAACAATGATGTCTGCGGCGGTACCTTGATTGGCGTATTCATTGCGGTCCGCTCAGCAAAAGGAACGACGGTTAAAGTTACGACTATTGATATCGGGTAACTCACGTTGACGACCAAACATAGTGCGAACTTTGCCAGTTTCATGAGCCTCTTGAACCATTCGATCCATATACTCTTTAACCTTAGGATAACGGCTAAAATAAAGATCAATATAGTTTTTAGCTTCACCCGTGTAATACCAGGTCTGCGAGATGACCAAAGTCAAATACGTAGATAGTACCGAAAGTTAATAGCCTTCGCATGGGAACGTTCTTCGCTAGTTACCTCCATCTTGAAGTTACCAAGCACCTCTGCCGCACGATAAAGCGGTGAATATCACTACCTTCAAAGCTTTTAATCAACGCTTCATCGCCAGACAAATGAGCTAGATACGCAGCTCAATTTGAGGTAATCGGCACTCTGATGTATCACATCGCTTTCTGGATAGAATATAGCCGAATTTCACGGCCTTTTTCGGTACGAACCGGAATATTTGCAGGTTCGGATCAGATGAGCTCAAACGATGTAGCCCGTAACCATTTGATTGAAAAGTTGTATGAATACGATGTGTCTTATCATTAATAAGAACTGCAAACCTTCGCAATAGGTGAGATACCAATTTGCTTAACCGAACGTTATGCAAAGTCAACAATCGGACTTTCGTGACAGACGATCAGTACTTCTGCATCTGTGAAATAGCCTGTTTTAGTTTCTTAATGAGTTAGTAAGTTCATCTTTTCAAACAAGATTACGCCCAGTGTTTAGGTGATTGATATTAAAAGTTTCTCAGCAGGTTGCGTAAATCTCTTGTTGTGCCAGGCTAGTTCCTCTTTAAAACAGGCCGTTGTTTCCGCCAACTTCTCTGTATCGATATAGATACGCCATTTTCTCCATCACAACTAAGGTATGAATCAAAAGGTAACTCAATTGTCTCATATAAGACCATAACTCTTCACGCGCTAGCAGATTCACAAGCAACTTCATTCATAGTAATGCTTTCACCATGGATACGCATTCTACATCTACGCTACCGCTAGCAATACTGGGTACAGGGAAAGCGCTCAGTTAGATATAGATATCCATAATTGGTAGCGATGCGGGATCTAATAAATACCCAATGAGCGACATATCGTGATACTGAGCGGTTTTATCAGCATTAAATAAAGAAAATCTCAGTGGCATCTGCACAAAGGCTTCGATAGTCTCCTTGGTCTGAGTTGTAACAATGACTTTGCACCTTGTAATACAGCTAAAACAGCTTTAGTATCGTCTGTTTGCTGCAGTATCACCATTAGATAGATAAGTATTCGTTACCGTTCTAAATGGGTTTTACCATCTAATATAACATGCTGCTACCGTTTTATCTTTATAAAAATCAGCGGTTAATGATTTTAGCATCCACTAAATCATCTAAAAATCTCTTCTTGTGGTGCAAATAAGAACCTGGATCTGCGAGCTACTTCCTCACACCCCATTACTTGTACAATACGAGGTGTTAATTTAGTAAAACCTAAAGTTTCAAATAACGGTTGTACTTCAGAGGCATGAAAGTTTTTGTACAAAATCTTCACTTCATGACGATAACTCCATGTCTGTATTGTAGCCAACTCACGAGACAAGAAGGCTAACTCTTTATTCTCTACAAGGCGCTCTTTAATTTCTTACAGAAATATCTTCAATATGATCATCTCTGATTTCAAAGATTGCCGTATTCGAGTAATTAATTTAAGCGCTGTTTTCTCACCTACACCTGGTACACCTGGAATATTATCGGAAGGTCCCCCATAAGAGCCTTCATTTCGATAACCTTATCAGGGCCATAACCACAAAGTTCTTCCATATTATCTGGTAACCTCTAACATGTCAAATACCTAGTTAAGAACACATGGCTATGTTCTGTTACAAAGCTATAAATTATCACGGTCCTATTAATGGTGAACAGCCATCTCAGAGCTCAAACTTTTTACTTAAGATCCGAGAATATCATCCCCTTCAGATCCTTCTTCTTCGATGACACAAATGATAACTTTTAATACATCTTGAATTAAACCTAAATTGTGGACGCAAATCCTCAGGTGCATCTGGACGTTTCCTTTGTATTCACTATACATTTCAGTACGGAATGTTTGACGCCCTTTATCAGCTACGGACAATATAGTCAGGATTAATTTCTTCATACAATTTAATAAGCATTGTTAAGACTATCATCCTACTGCATTCGTTGGTGTTCCCAAAGCGGATTTCAACGGTGGTAATTCAAAAATACGAAATAATAAACTACTGCCATCTATAATCATTAATTTTTCATAAGACACCTCATAATTCTATTCTTCATTATAACATAAGGACCCTTTTAACTTTCATAAATAAAAATTAATATATTGTTACACTAGAAAATGAGTAAAATAATTTGATTTTAAAAACTACATATAGCTTTCGTTAATAAACATAGAAAATGTTTTTACAAATCATGTCATTAAGGAAAATATTAGGCTGAAAAGAGTCCTTGCGTATCAATATTTGGTATGATATAATCATTCAGGTATAAGAAACGATTTTTAAGAGGTGACTCAATTGCCAAACATTAAATCCAGTATTAGAAGCGTAAAACGGATGCTGAACGTCGTGCGAAAAATGCTGCTGTAAAATCTCAAATTCGTACAGCAGCTCGTAAAACCGTTGAAGCTGTTCAAGCAGGCGCAGTAGAAGAAGCAAAACAAGCACTTGTTCATGCTACTAGCGTAATTGATAAAGCAGCCTCCAAAGGTGTACTTCATAAAAACACTGCAGCTCACAAAATCTGACCTTGCAGCTAAAGTAAACGCTTTATAATTTTAAAAAGCAAAGCAAGACAGTCTCTCGGTTATCCGTTGAGACTGTTTTTTCTCTTTTCTGTTACTCATAAAATAATGTTTCGTTTGTTATACAGTTATATTTTATTGCGCCCTATGGGCAGATTAGAGGACTATTACTGTAGGAGACACTATTATTAATGCGTGGTGCTCCTGCTAGTGGTAAGTCTCAGTGGATTCGTGACAACAATCTTGAGGCTTACACCCTTGAAGCCGATCATTTCCGTATGCTTTTACGTAGCCCTTCCCTTGGTGAGAACGGCTGGTATATTTCACAAGAGGATAATGGTCCAGCATGGAGCTCCTACTAGATTGTTTAGAAAAACGAATGAGCAATGGCGACTTTGTTGTCTTAGATGCTACTCACACTACCTCTAAAGCTATTAGTTAACAAAGAATTGCTTAACAAATATAAATATACTGTATATTACTATGAACCTGATACATCCTTAGAGGATTGCTTGGCCCGTAATGCGGCACGCACCGATTACAAACGTGTGCCAGAGCAAGTTATTCATTATATGTACAAAACGATTAAAACAAGCACATTACCAAAGTTTTGCAAAAGTTAGCTCTATTGATGAAATTACTAATTACTTCAGGCTAATCTAACAAATAAATATAATCAGTACGTATTATCGGTGATATTCACGGTTGCTACACCGCATTACAACAAGCTATTACACCATGGGATGAAAAGACATTATACATCTTCTGCGGTGACTATTTAGAACGCGAGTATTGAAAACAAAGAAATGATGTACGAAATGATGCGTCTCAGCACATTACCTAATACAATTATGTTAGAAGGTAATCACGAACGACATATTGCAAACTTTGCATTCCATACAAATTTGAGATCGTTCCAAACGCTTTATGAAAGATGTGGTAGCACCTATCGTAAAAGATATGACGAAAAAGAAGTAGAATCACTCCAACGAGAACTACGACTCTTTTTATAAATCACTTCGTCAATGCTATCCATTTCAGCTTCCATGGCAAAAATATTTAGTTTCCCATGGTGGCCTCTCCTATAGTGCTAATATGACCTTCATAGCTACCCTCAACATTTATTAATGGTTTTTGGAGCTTACGAAACAAATATCGCTAATATTTACGATACTAATTACAGGCAAGGCATGTGTCAGGACTTCATTCAAATTCACGGTCATCGTGGCGTTCCAGATGGAAAGTACTCCTTCTGTTTGGAAGGAGAAGTTGAGTTGATGGAAAGCTAAAAATACATCGATATCACTGCAAATACTTTCACAAAAATGGAATAAAAACGATGTATATGATAAAGATTATATGCTCCATGAATTCAAAATATGACACACACATCATCTTCACACAAAATGAAGATATTAATATTATTGGCAATTCAAAATTAATAAAAAGTAAAACAGTGTTTCCCTAACCTATATTCCTTGAACTTTACCTCTCGTGTATTCCATAAGCGATTATGGAATGAAAGTACAATACACGCTCGTGGATTGTTGTGGATCGAATTACAGGAGATGTGAAATTACGTAGTTATAATAAATTCTTTAATCTTGGTGAACGCCCAGAAACAGAGTTAGATAATCTAGCTAATACTCTTTCTTTCCCAGTTGAAATTAGAACTAAAGAAAATGGTTACCTTGCTATTCTTGGCGTTATCAACGAAGAATTAGTATGTTTGCCTCTAAATCTACAACAGAGGTATACATGTGGTTTATTTAAAAACTATTCCATAGATTACCTGAAGATTTACAAGCAGAAATCAAAGATTTATTAATACGTATAACTGCTCCATGATATTTGAAGTCATCAGTCAGAGGATACTCATATCATTAAATACGACCAAGACCATCTCTATGTGCTTGATATGATTCAAAAATACTCTAGACGTAAATGGTAAGCATATAGATGTCCCATTCTCTAGAGAAAAATTAAGCTGAACTATATACAATTTTACAAAAATATGACACTGACTTGATTTCATTGTTAAAACAGTTCAACAAATTTCTACCATGGATGAGCTCCAAGACATTATAAATGAGGAACTAAATTCATGCCATGAATCTGAAGGCTTTGTATTAGTCGATAGCAATGGTTTTATGACTAAATTCAAAAGGGCCTTATTATAATGTCTGGAAACACAGACGAAATCGCATTCTAGAACCGTATCAAAAATTTGGTGAAAATTCCATATGAAAACTGTAAAAATAGAAGATGACACTAAATTTGCAAACTTCCCTGGTTCATTAGATTATGATGTAGTATGTAAATCTACCATACTTGATATTAAAGATATGATGGAAAGTCAAGGCTTGTTATAGTTAAATAAACTCATCCTGTTTTTGAGGATAAAAAGCAAAAGGGACTATAACCAAATGGTCCTCTTACTAAAAAGTAGCTATTAGTTGATTATATATAATCAACTAATAGCTATCTTTTCTGTATTTTAAGGAAAAATGGCCCAAAGTACACATTCCATTGGTATATGATTTTAGTAGGTATGAAAAAGAACAAAATAAATGAATTTAATTATAACAAATTATCCATACAATTTTTTTGATAACAGTATTATAAGATTATATTCAATTATATATAGAAATAGTTTCTATACAAAGCTACACTTTCAAAGAATTAAGAAATGAAGAACCAATCCCCCATTGTTTCAATCCAAAGTTTTGTAATACTGTTTCGCCTATATCCGCAAAACTATGTCTATCACCCAAAGCTACGGAATGACTCATACTTGGACTATAAGCTAGCAAAAGCACCATTTCTCGTATGATCTGTACCCTTTCCAAGTCGGATCATTTCCCACGATCTGCGGTGATGAGTAAATCATCATCTTTAAGCCAAGTCCAACAAACCGCCTAATTGGTAATCAAAGTCTTCAATAGCACGCTTATACCCTTCTACATTGCGCCGATGACCGTACAGACTATCAAATTCAACAAGGTTGACCATCATGAACCCCCGTGTAAAGCTTTGGCCCAACAGATAAGGAACTACGTTCATACCATGCGCGTTAGACTTTGTCGAATATGATGCATCCCAGCCAACATGAGCATAAATATCGCCGATTTTGCCCACTGCCACTGTTGGAATGTTTGCGTCTTGTAACTCTTGTTGCACCATTTTATTTTCAGGCATACGACTGTAATCATGACGATTTGAGGTGCGTACAAAATGACCTGGTGTACCAACAAAAGGTCGAGCTATAATACGCCCCACATAATAATCACCGACACATACTTTATCGCGTGTAATTTGACACATGCGATACAAATCTTCTAAGGGAATGATATCCTCATGCGCTGCAATTTGAAAAACCGAATCCGCCGATGTATATACGATTGGCTTACCAGTTCTTATATGTTCTTCTCCGAGGCGTTCAATAATTTCCGTTCCAGAGGCTACCTCATTACCAAGAAATCCATAACCCGTTTCTTTTGTGAAAGCATCCATCAGTTCCTTCGGAAATCCATCATAAAATGTCGGAAATGGCACCGTTACAGGATGCCCCATCATCTCCCAATGACCACTTGTCGTATCTTTGCCAGTACTCGTTTCAGCCATACGACCATAAGCGCCAATAACAGGCTCATCAAACGCTGATATATCAGCAATATTAGCTAAACCTAGAGATTTTAAATTTGGACAGCGAATAGGTCCTGCTACCGCTTCGATATGTCCTAATGTATTCGAACCTTCATCGCCAAATTTAATCGCATCGGCTGCATGCCCTACACCGACACTATCCATTACTAGTAGAATAATTCGATTATACATATGTACTCCTAAATCTATGTAGATTAGTTACTCATATAATGTAAAAATACTTTATAACATATTACAGTTAAAATCATCAATATGAATTAATAAAATACATAATATATTGAGAGATAATATTTCTAAAAATTACTTAAGATATGGCATAGCAAGCATGAGGGCCTCAAAGATTTGCTATCCTTAATAGCCTCATTCTTGATAGCTTCCAATAGTTCTGTCAATGTGTAGTATTCTAACTCACATATTCATCAGGATCCCAATTGGTTTCCCCATGGTAAGGTCCTTCGCAAGATATAAATGTAATACTTCATTGCAGAAACCAGGACTCGTAGCAATTGTACCTAACGAAATCCATTGAGCTGCACGATAGCCGGTTTCCTCAGCAAGCTCCCGTTTAGCACAAACAATCGGTTCTTCATTTGGATCTAATTTTTCCTGCTGGTACCTCCAGTAGCGTCTGTTGCAAAGCATATCTAAATTGACGTTCCATAACAATCTTATTATCCTCTGTTACTGCCACAATCGCTGTAGCACCCGGATGATGCACAACCTCACGCCATGCATCCTTTCCGTTCACATCGGCTATATCATAGGTAACTTGAATCAACTTACCGTTAAATTTCATTTCACTGGATTTCTGAATTTCCTTACTAATTGCCATATATACCTCTAATCTTTCTATTTTATGTAAAAACCGAGCATCCTTATACGTTGTAAAATTTCCTCATAAGTACACTTTATTAGGAACAATAAAATCAATATTATCCCGCGTATGACGCTGAACTGTAATATTGTCATCCATAATAGCAAGAATCTTTTCTTTTGTTGTAGGCTCCACCATTTGCTTTATTACAAAGAAAATCCATTATCTATATCTTGTTGTACTTTTATTGTACATGTCGCCTATACCAATATAGGAGCTGCCTTCTTTTTCTACTATAGTAGAAATAAAAATCTATAAAACGTTGAGGTATATACACTTATTATCTTCAGCAACTCTTTCATATGGTTCAGCATACATATCGAGATTATCTACAATAATCAAATATAGTAAACGAGAATAAACTCTGTCCATTTCGATAGTATAACCAGGCAACTTTCTATGTATATGATCAACTATATCCTGAACAGTAAATATATCCTCGATCCATAACCTCTTTAATAGCAATATGGATACTATCCGTCATATTAGAAGGAATACCGAGTATTGACAACGCTGCAATAATATAATTTTGATAATACATCTATACTAACTCGTTCATTACGAACAATCTTTTTACTATGTTTATTTTTCGTTAACAGGGACATTTCTAAACTGCGTATCATAAATGTAATCATAATATTGCTCTTTTTGCAATATAATCATCATTGCCAATTGAGCTATATTATCGTGAATATCCTCCGGTAACCAACTTATGAAAGATCGTGAAAGAAATACATCCCCTATATAGGCTAACCTTGGTCATTGGCACGTTTTATAAATTCATGTACATATACGGGATCATTAAAAGGCTCTAAATATTCATGAGCCACATAATAATCGTTAGAGCTCAACACATTTTTGGATGTTATCAATTTTATAACTCGCTTTTTGACTTATCCGATTATCTAATCCCATTGTATCCGCTACGAGCTTCAATATATTCTTCGTATATAAAGTCCGCTCCATCAACGGTAGCTCTAACTCTTTTTGCTCTGCATATTGCATGATTTCTCGATACTGCTCTAATCGTTTCCATCCAGGATACGTATTATACGATACATAAGCTACACCATTGTCGGATAAATTCTTATTACAGATAGATAGAATTTTATCTTTTACCACATCCGGAACCCAGGACCAAATACCATGTACAATAATATAGTCAAAAGATACCGAATGAATCATCAATATCTAGAATATCCTTCTCAAAGCAAATGTATATTAGATAGTCCCATCGACGCAATCAGTTCATTTCCCATCTTAATCTGGGAAGACGATAAATCAATACCCGTAAAAAGACGCTTCAGGATAGTATAAAGCTTGAGAAATAATGTTCCCACCAAAAGAACATCCAAGCTCAAGGACACGCGCCTTTTTAAAGATACAGGATTTAGTCCAAATAACAAAGCTCGCGCTGCTAATGTATTTAACGAGGTCGCCCCAAAAGGTTGAGAAATATATACTACATCTTCATAACTTTTTAAGAACCTTATTCTCATCCAAAACGTGCATGGTATTTTGTGTAGTCTCAATGTCATTCTCATAACTGATGTACCTACATTCTTTTTGTTTTTGACTCCTGTTTCATAAAAGCCTCCCGAATTGTTCTACTAACTATAATAAATATTATATAGTATTATTGATAATAATTACAGCTGAAGAGAGAAATAAACACACAAAAACCGCCCAACAAAGTTGAGCGGTTTTTACTAGTTATACTAAAAACCATATTATTTACATAGTCCCAGTGCTTCTCAATGCCACCAGTTCTTACACCCAGTAGCATCATCATCATTTGTAATAAGGTATTTAGAGAATATACCTTGAGCAACGCGTTCGCCTTTTTCAAGGGTAACTGGTTCTTTGCCAAAATTATAGAGAGCGATCATAATATGACCTTCGTTGTCCTCATTGTTGTAGTAATCACTATCAATGATCACCTGTGCTATTCTAGAAGTGCTAAATGGCGTTTAATAGCCATGCTAGATCGGATGTGAATGGCAAGGTATTCGTCGTACGCCATGAAAGCTTTAATACCTGTCGGAACGAGCACTACTTGGCCTGGTTCTAATGTAACAGCTTCAGCACATTCAATATCATAGCCTGCGCTTTCAGTTGTTTTACGTGTTGGTAAGTTGATATCTTGTTCTTCAAAAGCAGAAACTACTTCAAAGCCACGAATATCCATGTAACACCTCTTATTTTAAACAATCTTTACGGGACAAGTTTACACGGCCCTGTTTATCGATTTCGATAACTTTTACCATGATTTCATCCCTACACTTACTACGTCTTCTACATTTTCAACGCGTTCTTTCGCAAGTTTGGAAATATGTACAAGACCTTCCTTACCTGGTAATACCTCTACAAATGCGCCAAAAGCCATTAGACGAGTTACTTTACCAAGGTATACTTCCCCTACTTCAACCTCTTTAGTAAGGTTTGTGATAATTTCTTGAGCTTTTGCAGCTCTTCTTGTTCTACAGAAGCGATAAATACTGTACCATCATCTTCGATGTCAATTTTAGCGCCTGTTTCTTCGATAATACTGCAGTTACTTTACCGCCAGAACCGATTACGTCACGAATCTTATCGGAATCAATTTTTCATTGTAATAATACGTGGAGCGATATTGGGACATTTGTTGACGTGGTTCAGCTAATTGTATCAAGCATGATGCCCATGATATGCATACGGCCTTTGTGAGCTTGTTCTAATAGCTATCTTGAAGGATTTCTCGTGATAATCCGAAATCTTGATATCCATTTGAATTGCTGTTACGCCTTTAGCTGTACCAGCAACTTTAAAGTCCATATCTCCAAGAGCATCTTCCATGCCTTGAATATCTGTTAAAATTGTATAGTGTTCCCTTGAGTTACAAGACCCATAGCGATACCAGCTATGAGGTGCTTTAAATGGTACACCAGCATCCATCAAAAGATAATGTAGAACCACATACGGAAGCCATGGAGCTAGAACCATTAGATTCCAATACTTCAGATACTAAACGCAAAGCATATGGGAAATCTTCTTCACTTGGAATCACAGGTACCAATGCGCGTTCAGCCAACGCACCATGACCAATTTCACGACGCCCAGGGCCACGGGAAGAACGAGTTTCCCCCTACAGAAAGGATGGGAAATTATAATGATGGATATAACGTTTTTCAGTTTCAACACCAAGACCATCGATGGTTTGTTTTTCGAGATAAAGGCGCCACTGTTGTGACATTCAACACTCGAGTTTGACCACGTGTAAACAAGCCAGAGCCATGTGTACGGTATACGCCTGTACGGCAAGAGATTGGACGAACTTCATCAAGTTGGCGACCATCTGGACGGATTTTTTCAACAGTAATCATATGACGCACAATTTCTTTTGTCATTGCATCAAATGCTTTATTTACATCAGCCAAGTTATCTGGGTAGATTTCTTCAAAGTGAGCTAATACATCTGCACGTACTTCATTTTCTTGTGCATCACGTTGTTGTTTATCTGCACAACGAACTGCAGCATCAAGTTTATCATGACCATAGGCACGAACTGCATCACTCAATTTCAACAGGAACATCTTTACATTCAAATACGCGTTTTTCCTTACCTGCTTTTGCAGTCATATCTTCTTGGAATGCTACGATTTTTGATTTCTTCGTGAGCTGCCATGATAACTTCAAGAATGATATCTTCCGGTACTTCTTCAGCGCCACCTTCAACCATGAGAATAGCATCTTTAGTACCAGCTACAACGATATTAAGATCTGTTTCTTCTAATTGTGATTTCGTTGGATTTTCAAACAAACTCACCATTGATACGTCCCATACGAACGCCTGCAATAGGGCCATTCCAAGGAACATCAGAAATAGACAATGCCGCAGAGCGCCAATCATACCACAAATGGCTGGATCACAATCTTGGTCACTAGACATAACTGTTGCTACTACGTGTACTTCGTTACGTACACCTTTATTAAATAATGGACGAATAGGACGGTCAATCAAACGGCTATTCAAAGATTGCAGACTCAGGTGGACGCGCTTTCACGTTTAATGAACCCCCTGGTAAACGACCAACCAGCATACATTTTTCTTCATAGTCTACTGTAAGTGGGAAAGTCGATATCCTTCGCCTCTTTGAGAGCCTGTAGCAGTAACCAGTACACGAGTATCGCCATAGCAACCATTACAGCACCGCTAGCTTGTTTTCCAAGTTCCCAGTCTCAATCGTAAACGCCACGACCAGCTAGGTCCATTTGGAATTGTTCCATTCCTATTCCTCCTAAAAATCTTCTTATGTACAGCTAATTATATATCAATTAAAAGCTAAATAGCCAATTCAAAATAAAAAGTCGTCCTTTAGGACGGCTAATTTAATATTTACGAAGACCAAGACGTTCAGATAAGGGAACGGTAACGTTCGATATCTTTACGACGAAGGTAGTCAAGCATGTTACGGCGTTGACCAACCAATTTCAACAAAACCACGACGGAATGATGGTCTTTTTGTGCTCTTTCAAGTGTTCAGTTAAGTATTGAATGCGACTTGTTAAAATCGCAACTTGTACTTCTGGAGAACCAGTGTCACCTTCATGAGTAGCGTATTCTTTAATTACTGCTAATTTAGCTTCTGTAGTTAACATTAATGTTACCTCCTAAAAATTATAATCCCGATAAGCTTAAGTAACCGTTGGAGAATCGAATACTTCGCTTACGATATGTCTTACGACCTAATTTAGTATACAGTATCTGCCCTATCTTGTAAAGCAAAAATACAGTAATTGAACAAAAGATAGATTAGAACTTCCTTCTATTATTTAGCACCTAGCACCATGCGGTCGCTCAGTGCATTTTCACCAGCTACCTCGAACTTTTGAAGTAAGTCCGCAACAGTTAATTGTTTCTTTTCTTCCCCTTTTACATCATAGATGATTCGACCAGCGTCCATCATGATGAGGCGATTACCAAATCGCAATGCATCACGCATATTATGGGTAATCATAAGAGTTGTTAGATTATGTTCTGCAACGAGTTTATCTGTTAGTTGCAATACATTTTCTGCAGTTTTAGGGTCAAGTGCCGCCGTATGCTCATCCAGCAATAAGAGTTCTGGACGAAGCATAGTAGCCATTAACAATGTAATAGATTGACGTTGACCACCAGATAGTAGGCCCATGCGAGCAGATAAACGATCTTCAAGGCCTAAGCCTAATAATGCAAGACGTTCCTTGAAAAATGCTTGTTCACTATCTTTGAAAGCCCATTTAAGACCTAAGCTTTTACCACGGCGCATAGCAAGAATCAAGTTTTCCTCGATTTGCATATTACCAGCAGTACCAACCATAGGGTCTTGGAATACACGACCAATGTATTTAGCACGTTTGTATTCTGGCATTTTTGTCACATCAATCTCATTAATTGTAATGGATCCTTCATCTACTGGAAATACACCAGCAATGGAGTTTAACAAAGTACTTTTACCAGCACCATTACCACCAATGACAGTACAAAATCACCCTCTTCTAGACGAAGATTAATGCCTTGTAATGCAGTCTTTTCATTAATTGTGCCCTTAAAGAGGTTTTTACCATATTTTTACTTCTAACATAGTGTCCTCCTTAACAGAGCCAACCATTTTTGCTTTCAATGTAGGTAAGGAAAGCGCGATGGCAACAAAATTGCAGTGAATAATTTCAAATCGTTTGGTGGCATACCCATGTGAGAACTGCAGCAATAACGTACGATGATACAATAGAACCCAGAGTACTACGGCGATGAGACTACGTACGAAGGATTTCGTACCAAAACACTACTTCACCGATAATTACAGAAGCCAAACCAATAACGATGGTGCCAATCCCCATACCTACATCAGCAAAAGCGTGAATTGACCGATAAGAGCCCCAGACATACCAGCAAAACCATTGGAGAAATCAAGGCCAAGAACGATCATATTATCAGTATTTACGCCTTGAGCGCGAATCATTTTCGAGGTTAACACCTGTAGCACGTAAGGCTGTACCAATTTCGGTACCAAAAACCAAAATAGAGCAAAGCATACTACTACAGCAACGATAATACCTACGATGGCTGCAGACCACATATTCGGCGTATGGAAAAATCCACCAAGAATCGTATAAATTGTATCCATTCGAAGCAAAGATACATTAGCTTTGCCCATGATGTGAAGGTTTACAGAGTACAATGCAATCATTGTCAAAATACCGGCCAATAATGCAGGGAATTTTTAATTTTTGTATGAATCCAACCTGTTACAGCACCGGCTATCATACCACCCACACCGGCAAGTAAAATGGAAAGGATTGGATTCATACCACTTGTAATTGAAAATAGCAGAAATGGCTGCCCCCATTGGGAACGTGCCTTCCACGGTTAAGTCAGCCACATCTAATACGCGGAAGGTTATGAATACACCGACCGCTAACAAAAGACCATAAAAGGCCTGTGGTTATGGTGCCTACCACTAAATCTAACATCAAATTCTCCTCTATTGTTTCATATCTTTACGAAGAGCTTCAGGAATCGTAATACCTAATTTTTTAGCACGTTCTTCGTTAACAGTTAACTTAATCTCTTTTTGTGTCTCAATAGCTAAGTCTGCAATTTTTGCTTCTCCTGCAAGAACTTTAGCAGCCATTAAACCTGTTTGATAACCCAATTGATAGTAATCAACAGAATAAGTTGCTACACCACCAGTCATTGTCATACCTTCATCGGCAGCAAATACTGGAATTTTAGCAGCATCTGTAATTTGTGCTAAGTTAGCCATAGCAGATGCCAATACATTATCTGTTGGCGTATAGATAGCTTGTACATCTTGGTTCACAAGATTTGTAGCGGCTTGTTGGATATCATTTACATTGGAAACAGTTGCCTCTACAACAGTAATACCTTTTGTAGCAGCATACGCTTTCATTTTTTCAACTTGCAATTGGGAGTTGATTTCAGAGGATGTATAAATGGCACCAATACGCTTTACATTCGGTACTAATGCTATGATAAGATCAACCTCTTTTTCAACAGGTGTCATATCAGATGTACCAGATACATTACCACCAGGGTGTTCGTTAGATTGAACGAGTTTAGCTGTCACGTAATCTGTAATAGCTGTACCCATGATTGGCATGTCATGAGAAGCATTTGCCATCGTCTGAGCCGCAGGCGTTGCAATAGCTAATACTAAATCTTTTTTATCAGATACGAAACGTTGTGCAATACTATTTAGATTAGATTGATCGGCCTGTGCATTTTGTTGGTCAATTTTAATGTTTTGACCATCCTTAAATCCTTTAGCTGCTAAACCATCTACGAAACCTTTATTAGCAGCATCAAGAGATGGATGTTCTACTAATTGAATAACACCAATTTTCTTTTGGTCATTAGTTGCAGTATTGGAACCACAACCGACTACCATTGCCATAACAGCAATGGCACTCAAAAGTGCCACTGCAATACTCCAGTTCATGTATAACTCCTTACCAGTTATGTATTAAATCATAGTCGCCTTGTTCATCAAATCCTCTGGTAAGGTGATGCCCAATTTTTCTAATTTATCTTTTTCCCACAACTAATTTAAATTCTTTCTGCATTTCGATAGGCATATCTTCAACTTTAGCTTCGCCAGTTAGAATTTTAGCTGCCATCAAACCAGTCTGGTAACCAAGTTTGTAGTAATCTACAGACAAGGACATAACTGCCCCACCTTTTACGTGGTTATCTTCACCGCCAAACACAGGAATTTTTGCTGGATCGGTAATAGCTACAAGATTGCTCATCGCTGAAGCTACCACATTATCTGTTGGCACATAAACTGCATCCACACGTTGAGATACTAGGTTTTGTGCCGCTTGTTGAATATCGTTTACATTGGAAACTGTAACTTCTTCAACTTTAATACCCTTTGTAGCTGCATAAGCTTTCATCTTCTCCACTTGAATTTGAGGTTTACTTCGCTTGAGCTATAGATAGTACCAATTGTTTTCGCATTTGGCATTACTCGTAAAATTAGATCTACTTGTTGCTCTACTGGATTCATGTCAGACGTACCAGATACATTACCACCAGGTTTTTGATTGGATTTAACAAGTTTAGCTGCCTCGTAATCAGTAATTGCTGTACCTAAAGATTGGAATATCATGAGTTGCATTCGCCATGGATTGAGTCGCTGGCGTAACATTGCTAAAAATCAAGTTTTTCCGATCGGATACGAAACGCTGTGCAATACTATTCAAATTAGATTGATCAGCTTGCGCATTTTGTTGATCAAAAGTAATCTTTTTCTGCCAAACCTTTTTTCTTTAGCGCATCAACAAAGCCCTTATTTGCCGCATCTAGTGCAGGGATGTTCTACCAGCTGTACAACACCAACTTTATATTCACCATTCGATGTAGTTCCATTTGAGCCACAGCCTGTAAACGCCAACAATGCTGCCGCCGTGAGCGCTAGGGCAATACCTTTTTTCAAGTTCATGGGGATTTCCTTCCTATCTGCAATGACTATAATACATCTATTATAAACAAATTTCTTTTACACATCAATGTAGCAGGTTAAAGTATTTTACATTTGTCCATTTATAGAACACATTAAGATACGAAATCCTTTTACTTTTCAAGAGACGCTAACATGTCTTCTGTTAAATCATTAGCTGCTAAAATATAGTCCTTAAGAGTCCCTTTATCAAGAGCTACCTTCATAACAGGCACTTCAAATGGGTCCAAGATGACGCACATTAGAATTTCACCCGTTATATAGTAACCAACCACTGCTTCCCCTTCTTCAGGATCTAAGGTTTCACGTTTTACAGTAACACAGTATGATTTCATAACCTGGCTGCTGCTTCTGCTACCTCTTTACGATTAGCAATATATTCCTCAACCTTCGTTTCAGGGATGTCAAAAATATCTACCTTTACAGTCTTGACCTCTGTAGCCTCTCCTTTCGCAGACTCTATAGCTGCGCCTAATTCTGTTTGCTTCATATACACCTCACATAGAATGGACTTTCACCATTGGTGAAAGCCCCATTATCTTAGATTGATTCATCAGCTGCATTTAAGAACGCCACATAGCATTGTTTAGCCTCGTAAATATCAGCCTTAGATGTAACCTCCCAAGGAGCATGCATGCTAAGAACGGCTACACCACAGTCGATGACATTCATACCATAAAGAGCCATGATGTACGCGATGGTGCCACCACCACCTAAATCAACCTTACCAAGCTCTGCCGTTTGGTATGTTACATTGTTAGATTCCATGACACGACGGATAAAAGCCCATATACTCAGCATTAGCATCGTTAGAACCAGCTTTACCACGAGCCTGTAAATTTATTGAATACTACGCCCATGCCAAGGTAGGAAGCATTTTTCTTTTTCATATGCAGACGCATAGAGTGGATCATAACCGGCACTTACATCGGAGGATAACATACGAGATTTCTCCAACGTACGACGTACACTTACAGAATTAGGTTTACCCATAAGTGTTAAAATTTCAGCCACTGCATTTTCAAAGAAAGCGTGATTGCATACCTGTAGCACCTACAGAACCAATTTCCTCTTTATCTACAAGTAAGCAACAAGTAGTACGCTTTTACATTATCCACTTCAAGCATTGCTACCAAGGATGTGTGAGCACACGCGATCATCTTGGCCATACGCCATTACCATGGAACGATCAAAGCCCATATCACGTGCTTTTACCAGCTGGTACAATTTCTAGTTCTGCAGACAATAAGTCACGTTCAATAATCCATACTCTTTTTCAAGAAGGCTATTAATAAAATTTAGTAACCCCTTCTTTTCTTCGTCTTTAACTGGACGGCTACCGATGAGTAAATCAAGAGCTTCCCCTTCAATTACTTTAGCTGCATTCTTTTTGCATTTGTTCTTGTCCCAAATGAGGTAACAAGTCAGTTATGCAAAACACAGGATCTGTTTCTTTATCACCAATGTTGATATTAATGCGGGTGCCATCTGTTTTTACCACAACACCATGAATAGCAAGAGGCATAGCTACCCAATGATATTTTAATACCTCCATAGTAATGAGTATCCCAAAATACTAAATTACTATCCTCATATTGTGGATTTTTGCTTTACATCGATGCGTGGAGAATCAATATGAGCACCTAAAAATATTCATACCCAATTCAATATCATCAGTACCAATATTAAATAAAAAGCAATAGATTTATCCATATGTGTAATAAATCTTATCACCAGCTTTAATTGACGTATTGCTTTTTAATAATGTCATTTAGATTTATATAGCCCTTTGCTTCTGCAAATTCTACAGCTTGCACAACACATTCACGTTCTGTTTTACCATTATCTAAAAATTGACGATATGTATCACTAAAAGCATATACCTTTTCATAGTGGCATCATCATAATTATGCCATGCATGTTTACGTTCCATAATCTATCCTTTCTAAAAGTTCATATCCTAATATATAGTACAATTCAGAAAACGAACTTGAATTTACATAACTATTTTTGGCGGACTTTTTCTTGTTCCACTTACGATACTCTAAATATTTTCGCTCTTTTTCGCGATTGATTTCAGACTTCTGAGTATATGAGAACGAATTTCATCCGTACAATGGGTCAGTACCTTAGTAACATAGAATTTACTACTGCCGGACTTAATCGTATACTTTCCAACTTTAAGTTGACCGCAAAATCACCATGTTTAGGACATACTCCAATGACTGGGTGCTTATCCCTTGTAATCGTTCAGCTCTTGTCATTTCTAAACGTGTTTGACAGTACGGACAGAAGGACATGCGTACTCTTCTATCATGAACAATACGTTTTTCTCAGAAAAATTTTTCATACATAAAAAGGTAAGAATAGGAGGATATAGGAAAAGGATTACTACTTTCCTTGCGAATTGAATCATAATGCAAAATTCCTTGTGCAATATCTAAAGTCTGACAAATGTGAGCTGTAAAAACTGCATCATGCAAGGCATTATGAGCAGATAAATGCTCCGTTGATATATTAAGATCCTCCATAGCATGCGCCACAGAATACTGTTGACTTGTTCCATAGCGTTGATAAGAATAAATCATTTGCGCATCTACCCATTGATCATAAGATAATGCTTTCATCTTATGAAGCATAAGATTTTCTCGAAGGATAAGAATATCGTCTGATCCCCAAGAAAGCGATATATTCATCACCACACCATTTTTGAAAGTACTGCATAGCCGTCTTGAATGGCACACCATGATTGAGCTCATGGGTGGTTATCCCCTGTCAACTCGCGCACATGTTTATGCATCCGTGGTGATATTGAGGTTTGATGAACATCGTAAAATGATCTATAATGTCCATCTTTTCATTCAGTTTTACCGCTCCGATTTGAATGATTTCCCCTGTCAACGGCATTTTTGTGCGCTTCATAAAGCTAATGTCATTGCTATAGGGTTGGTTCCATTCTAAATCAAATACAATATAGTTCATACGTTTATTTCGATTCTAAAAAGCAATGTTTCCGCTGCTTTAATAACCTGTTCTTCAGAAATTACAGATAAACCCTATAATTTCCTTCTTTAATAATTTTTCATGCTTTTGCCAATCTCATAAGAATCCATCGTTTCCAAAACGATAGCATGAGCTTGATAAGGTCCATAAAGAATGGATTTGATGGACCATACAGTGCCACAGTGGCACACCTTGACTGATTCTACCATGCATTGGTCCAGAGTCATTAGTAATTAATAGATTACAACGGTTCATAGCCGCTGCCAAAAGGACCTAACTGGAAATTTTCCGGTAGCCACAATAGGCTTTGTTTCCATTTGTTCTACTACAGGGCGCACCATTTCAAGGTCCATAGGTCCGCCAAAAGAAAACCGTCTTATAACCTAAACGACCAAAGTAATCTGCTACATGCGCAAATCGTTCAGCTGTGCCAACGTTTTCTCAGGAACAGCGCTACCGATATTAAATCCAATGAGTATATCAGTATCAGTTAATCCATGACTAGAATAAAAACTCTTGAGCCTGACAACGCCATTCTTCACAGATTTCAATATGTAAACCAGAGTTAGAGTATCTGTCACCTAATTGCTCTAGTACATTAATGTGACATATCCGCAGACATGACGAGTTTTACGATCTAACGCGTATACTTTGTCATGAATGGTCTAAAAGGAAATGGCTCATACCAGTTGTAATAGGTGCATGAATCTTCCAGGCTAAATATGAAGTACGCTCATTAGGATGTAAATTAATGACTATGTCGTTTTTCCCTTAGCATTGATTTCGAGCGCTTCATTTGAGACCTGAGATGCTAGTATGGCACCTTTTTATCTACAACAATAAGTTCATCAATATTTGGATTATATTCCATTACTTGTTGTAATTTTTCATCTATACAGCACGTAATATGACTATGAGGAGCCGCTTTGCGAGCACTCTAAAAACAGGTCGTTAATATAACATCGCCTAAATGCATTAAAGAGTTGCCACAATGCGCTTATAATCTAGTTCCATTATAGTTCCTTTCCAGTACTTGTTCATACACTGACCATACCGCGTCTACGAGGAATTTGTGCCATACAGTCTGGATCATCTACTAGTGGTTGCTCAGGTGTAGCCTTGAAGTAGGTGAAATAATGAGATGTACATGACTACCACCATAGGACTGTATGCGCTTAGGTGATGTTGTACCAAACATGGCAATCAAAGGACGCTTCAAAGCATTTTGCAATATGCAATGGTCCCGTATCGGCACTAATAAAAATCTGACAATGACGAATCAACTCAATGAGTTCAGGCATGGTTGTGAATCAACTAAATTGATGAAGTTCTTATGTTTTACATAATTTTTCTATGAAAAGCACCTTTATCTACATCATCAGGAGCACCAACAATAACAACCTTCTTACCAGATTCACATAAACGAATACAAAGTTCTCCAAAAATTTAGAAGTGGCCTCCTTAACAATCCATCGTGCCCTGAATTTTCAACTACAATATATTCATCATCTACACCATGGCATTTCAACTTTTGTTTTATGGATTTTTCAGCCTCAACGATAAGCTGGCATCGAAATTCAATCTCCTCCACCTCACCACCAAGGGCGCGTACGGTATCGAGATAGACGTTCAATAACATGGTCGTATTTATGCTCACCTACTAATGCTGTACTAACAAGATTACTGCCCTCACGAAGCTCCCAGTAGCCATATTTTTCAGGGACTCAGATAATAAAGAAACAATAGCACTTTTGCGATGCATTGAAGGTCTGAGGTCATATCAAAATGACGACTATGTAGCTCCTTGCGCAATTGATATAAATACGTAGGCTTCTTTGGTTGTTTTTGTCAATGATAATCACGTCATCAACCCATGGTGTACCAGGTAGAGGCTGAAGTGCTCATGAATAGCCCATGTAATACGCGCATTAGGCAATTCTTGCGCACAGCATACAAGGTAGGCAATGCGTGAATTACATCACCTAAGGAACTCATCTTGATGATGAGTATATTCTTGTAATCTTTCATAAAGCCTCCCAAATACAACCAAACCCAAAATATATTCTTCCGAAATAAACTAAATGGGATAAATGATTAAATTATTGTTTAATGAAATCAATAGATTAGAGCCTTTAAATAGATACTCTGTAATGCCAGCCTCAGCTGCATCAACATCACGCTGACTATCACCGATAAGAAAACTATCTGATATATTTACATCATAATCCTTAATGGCTTGTAATCATGCCGGGTTTGAGGCTTTCTACATTCACATTCTACTGCATAGGAGGAACAATACCTTCTTTGTATGTGGACGGTAATAGAAATGTAAAATCGTGCTCCTGCGATCTAGTTCATGAGCCATATGGTCATGTAAAATCTGAACATCAGATTCTTTATAATAACCACGAGCTACACCACTCTGATTTGTCACTACAATGAGATCATAGCCTTTACTATGAGCATAAGCAAGGCCTCTTTTGCACCATCTACCCACTCAGTCGCTGATTTTATATAGATAACTAACATCCTTGTTAATAACCCCATCGCGATCTAAAAATAATACCTTGCGCATTGGCGTAAATACCCTTCGTTATTATCTAATAGTTCACAATATTTCTTTAACGGCATCTTCCATTTTCTATGAACCCTTTGTCATAGCCAGCTAACAATTTAGTAGTATCAGCCTCTTAAAGCTTTGGTATTTACCCTTTAACACCTCTGGGAATGGCACATATTCAATTTTGCCTTGATCATTGTAGTCGATAACAGCTTGCATGAATTGGTTAAAAGCTATGAGCATTCCTGTACCACAGTTGAAAGTACCAGAGATTTCAGGATGCTCCCGAAATAGGGAGTTTACATTAACTACGTCTTTTACATAGATAAAGTCACGTGTTTGACCACCATCTTCCGTAGCCATCTGTACCTTCAAAGTTAATAATACCTGTTTCTTTATTTTTGTAGAACATTTGACGTACTAAAAGAAAGCGATATCTTTATGGGCTTCATTGGGACCATATACATTAAGTAACGATGGCCCAACAACGCAGTATATTCACCTTCATATTTGCGTACATAACGGTCGAATAACAATTTTGAGAATACGCATATGGGTTAAGCGCTTCTTCAACTTCCGGTTTTCTACGAAACCATTTGTACCATTACCATAGGTAGATGCAGAGGAGGCATAGATGAATGGAATGCGACGGTCTTGGCAATAATGGAATAGATTTTAGAACCTTCATGGTTGTTCTTCATCATGGCTTTGCCATTATATTCCGTGTGTCTGCACTAAAGCACCTTCATGGAATACGACTTCCAATGAGGGTAACGTCGAGATGTACCATCAGCAATAGCACAATCAAAATCATCACAATCGATGTAATCTAGAAATTCTGGAATTTTGAATATTGCGAATCTTACGACCATCACCTGTGAATCATCTACGATGAGAATGTCTGTACGACCACGATCGTTCAGTGCTTTCACAATATTACTGCCAATGAAAACCAGCACTACCTGTATCGATAATCATAATTTGCCCTCCTTAGCCGCAGTGAGCTGTTTCCTACAATGCTCTGATGTGTAGCCTTCTTTACGTGAAAGAACCTCTACATTGTCAACGGACTCGCGTCCAATAATATCTTCTATTTTGTAATCTCCGCTTCCTTAACAAGAGCATTGGGACGTGATTACGCTGGTAATTCGGCCGGTGTCCTCTTCAGATGGTTACACCGTCAGCTACGTTTACAACGCACTCAACGAGACCGCTCTCTCCGCTTCACACACGATGGGCCGTATTTTCTTTTAAACGTCGAACAGATGCATCAAGAATTTAATCCAGCGAATTAAAGTGATCACCTAACTGCGCAACTGCTTGTAAATACGTGATATGTCCACGGTGAAGAATGTCAAAAGCAACCATTTTGTAAGCACTACAGTTTCACGCTTTGGCTCGCCATTGTGACAGAGTTCTCATCTCTTCCTTCGTATCATAATGGCTTAGATTGAATACTATGTTTTATAGAAGATGCCATAGTCTGATAGCTCAGAACGATGTATTGGATTGCGTACCAACCTTAGATACTACGATACCCGCTGCTGCGTGGCGATATACGAAGGCTAAACGCATCGATAGACCACTTGCAGGCGGTCATCATCAGCGGATACAACTGGTGTCTCCAGCACCCTCACATCGAATACCTCTTGTTGTGTAGCGGATTATGCCATGTGCGTCCATCCTTTGCAATAACAGTATCCCGCTGACGTGTAATATATTCAGTACATTAGCGGTACGAGCACTTCTACTGATGGGTATCATCATTATCTAACTTCAGCCTACATTCACACAGTTCTTTTACATTCGGTGTAATACAAGTTTCCATTATTTTGAACCAGTCTGATCCTTTAGGATCTACGATGGTTTGTACTATATTCCTTAGCTAAACTAAAGATTTTTTTAAGCAATGTTGATGTGCAAACGCCTTTATAAGTCAGATACTACAATACCATCGATACCAGCCGCCCAAAGTTTTCTAGCTGATCATTTCTCTTCCTGATTGTTAAATCTGTAATCGTTTCAAAATCATAGGCGCATCATCTGTTGCCCGATCGCCCAGAATACGCATCTTAGTAATCATGGAAACGGTCATCACTGGTAGTTAACAGCGCATCGATCTTTATCAGCCTCAAGTAAATTTGTTGTAATAAACGCCATGGTCGTCATTACTCAGCTAGTAGCACCAAGATATACTGTGCAGTCTAGAATTTGACGAGTTTGACGCAACATTACCAGCGCTGGGAGCACTTCTTTTCATCTTGGACATCGCGGTTTACAGGAACCGGTGCTTCCGGAGAAATACGGCTGCCCACATCACCACACACAACGATCTACCATCACATCGCCACCTACAACGGCAATCTTCAGATTGGGTAGTTGGCTTTGTCACCTGATTAATGGTAAGTCATTGTCCTCAATAATCCACCTATTCTTACCAACAGTACACTGATGTTCACGAGTTATCTAAAAATGGGTTTCATAAATATGCTATGTGTCATAGATATAAACCGTAATCGGTTAATAATCTTCTTCAATGATTATCGCATATAATGTGGCCATGCACAGATATGCATTCTCGAATGCGCGCTGTCACATGCTCGAATAGCTAGCGTACATCACATAGTTCGGCTGGTTTACGCCCCCGCTCTCCACCGGTGAAAGCTATGGTACGCCATACGCCGATAGAACCGGGCCATTTCTTTCCAGCTTACAACGTTCTTGGAGTTCCCAGAGTAGAAATACCGATGAGAACGTCACCTGTGCGGCCTAAGCCCTCTGCTTGACGTGCAAAAACAGATTCAAAATCATGGTCGTTGCAATAGCTGTTAATGCAGATGTGTCAGTAGTCAATGCAATGCCTGCTAAAGAGCGTCGTTCCTTTTTAAAGCGACAAATCAATTCAGCTGCTAAATGTTGAGGTCCGCAGCAGAGCCACCATTACCACAGAACAAAAAGATTTGTTGCATTTTCTAAAGCCGCCTTACGGCGATAGGCAGATTCTTGAATGGTATCCATATGCTCCATTGTTCTACAAAGACTTGATGCTCGGTAAAACGATCTGTACAGATTGGATTTTAAAGTCATTATAAAACTTCCTTTAACAGTCTACTCTGCATTTTCCAGAATAACTTTTTCACATTGTTCCTCAGATAAGCCAGTTTCTTTTAAATGCATCGTATAATCGATACATTTCAGAAGTGTCTTTCAATTTCTGTATCCGGCTTAATACCATCAAAATCGGATCCTAATGCCTCTTTTCATCTTCACCACGCCCTTGTCGATGAGAGATATAGACCATGCTAACGATATCTTCAATGCGACTTATCGCGACGTGCCGAGATCTGGGCAAAGTTAAGGCCTATCACACCTCCCTTGTGTGAGCAATGTCTAATCAGACGATCCGCAGATTTCGCGTATGGAACCGTAACTCCCGTGCATTTGGATGAGATGCTGCCAAAATGATACATCTAAAATATCTCCTAATTGCTCAGTACCAGCATCATTTAGATGAGAACAATCATCGATTATCCCTAAATCTTGCATAGCTCTACATTCAACGCTTCGGTGTTAATTTTTATGCTGCTCACTACAATGTGGCTCACCAGTCCATTTGGATAATTCCAGGTAAGCGTAATAAGTCGAACCCCATCTTGTTACAGCGTTTGAGTTTGTCTAAAGTCGCCACCTAGTACGCCGCCCTCTCTGACTAGACATAGAGTGCTTAATCTTTCGTCTGCATACGACTCTACATCTTGATAAGAGGCACATGCTGAATGCTCTCCATCATAGTGACTAATTTGAGTGCACATAAATTGCGCATCAGCTTCATAGCGACCATAAGGGTCATTTCGTGTCACCCAGATTGATAAATAGTGCAAAGTCCTGTACTTGCTGTGAACCTCTGTGGTAATTTTCTGTATCGATTTTCCAAGTATTGCGATACAAATCTCCACTATCAGGATGATCTAGCAACTGCATCATCGTATCACTGAGTGTAAATCTATCATAAAGCCTCACATATACTATTGTAGTAATTAACTACGTTTTGTTTTTAGCATCTAGTTTTTTAACAGTTCTTCCATAAAGCTATCAATATTATCAAACTTACGATACTATGGCGAACGTATGCAACGATCAATCTTTTAATTGTTGCAATACAAGTTCACCTATACGATGGTGGTTACTTCTTGGTTGATTTCATTACGAATATCGCGCTCTACATCATTCACTACTTGTTCCATCACAGACATTGGTGGTACGTTTATCACAGAGCGCAATAGACCATTTAATAATTTACCGCGATCGAATAATTCACGACGTCCGTTTTCTTTAATACCATAAGTGGTTTCCTATAATTTCATAGGTAGTAAGCGACGGCCAGATTGATACATTCACGGCGACGGCAGATCTATTCTTCATCAGTCGTTCAGTCTGTTACCTTCGTGATCTTGTTGTTTGGCAATAAGGACATCTC
>BNJU01001288.1_pt1 | contig 28935 bp, 36 predicted proteins | sample 8539281 | NCBI WGS metagenome assembly BNJU01 (sample SAMD00202456, study PRJDB9452) | human saliva metagenome | isolation source: human saliva | place: Japan
AGTATTGTAATAAGGCTGTCTTGATTGAAAATGGCTTGGTCAAGGCTATCGGCAATCCAGATGATGTGGCTAACCAGTACAGTCTTGACAATGCGACTGAAACAAAAGCCATGAACGAAGGATTCCAGGTTGAGAATGCAGCAGTTTCTGATTTGAAGGTTAAGCTCTTGCATTCGCCCTCAGATTTCACCTGAACAAGAGATTGAATTTGAAATTTCTTATCAGGTAAATCAAGACCTTCCGACCTATGTTTCCTTTTCTCTGACAGATATCGATCGAACTATCTGGCTTTACAATGATAATTCCATGGATCAGCCAACAGAAGGACCTGGACAGAAGCGCTTGACTTACAAGTGCCATGTGTCTGAATAAATAATGCAAAGTTAAAACTGCAGGTTTTCGGTACGGGATCAGGAAGAACAAATTCTAGCCTTTTGCAGACTCTCAGAACAACCCAGTTATCTTAGTCAATCGTCAGGATATTAAGGATGACGATGTCTCTGCTAAGGATTCTGCCACTGGCTTTAATCCAGCTGTAATGGCAGTTGGAAGATTTCTCAATCATAAAGAATAAGGTATTTTCATGGAACGAATATTACTCTATGTTCATTTTCAATAAATGCAATCATATAAGCGGTCATGTCTTCTATCAATTGGAGCAGCTAAAAGCCGCTTTTTCTAAGATTCTTTTAATTTCAAATAGTTCTTTGAGCAATGAGGACAAAATGCCGGCTGAGGAAGACTTGGGAATTTCTGACTTGCTGAGCGGGATAACCGAGGCTTTTGATTTTTGCAGCCATGGCGTGACGGTATTAACTGGCTGGGTTTTGACACTTTTGCAGAACTCAGACTCCTGACTCTCATGAACGACACTTGCTTTGGTCCACTGAGGGATTTGGCGCCCATTTATCAGCGCTTTGAAGAGGATTCATAAGTCGATTTTTGAGGAATGACTAATTTTCGCAAGACCAGGTACTTTGAAGAACACCTGCAGAGCTACTTTGTCACCTTTAAGCAGTCAGTTCTTAAAGACAAGTCTTTCCGTGAATTTTTTGGTCTCAGGTAGAAGATTTTACTGACGTTCAAGATGTGATAGACCATTACGAGACCCAGTTTACCAAACGTTTTTGTAGAGAGCAGGATTCAAATATCAAGCTCTCCTTGATACCCGTCAGGAAGAAGCAGGAGAATTGGTTCATCCAGATTTTTCATACTATAAGCCTCTTAGGATTCTGGAAGCAAAGATTCCTTTTCTAAAGGTGAAGGCTCTCATGGGCAATCCTTTTTTGGCTAGGTATTTGCTGGAAGATCTTGAAACCAACTCATCCTATCCAACTTCAGCTTATTAGGGAACACCTGTTCTATCATTTTGGTCCAGACCTTCCTTGTTTGCTGCAGGACAAGTATTTGTCTCAGGCAACTTCGAACTATCGAACAGATCAGCCTGTCCTCCTGCATATTCATGTAACGGATTTTCCTATTTTTCAGCAGTATCAGGACAAGCTATTCTCTCTGTCGTCTCAGTATCAGTATTTAGTGACTGTAACGCAGCCAGAAATGCTGAAACAGCTGCAGACAACTCTGGCTCATCTGGGCGATAAAGTTCAGATTGTCCTAAGTCAGAAATCTCGCGCCTGGCTTGCCATGCTGGAGCAGAAGGAAATTCTGCAAGACTATGCTTATATCGGTCATCTATCTACTCATAGATTGGTGGGGAATCAGGCAGTTTTTGATCAAGCTATGCGTTCTGATTTGATAAATATGATGGTTTATTATGCAGATACAAGCATAGAAGCGCTAGAGCAGGAGTCTGCTGTAGGGCTGGTTATTCCAGATTTGCCGCGCCTAGTCAGAGATGGCTTGTTTGAGTCAGAACCGCCGCGTCCAAGGCTGGCTGCTATCTGGCAGGAAGCTGGTTTGCATAAGTCTTTTGACTTTATGACTCCCCCTTCTCTAACGAGAGTCTATGGTGGCTTTGTATGGTTTAAATACTCTGCTTTGGCTAGTTTGTTCCAGATGAAGAGTTTAGAAAGCTTGCCATCCTCTGAGCAGGAGCTGTCTGATGTTTTAGAGCATTTATTGGTTTATCTAGCTTGGGACAGTCATTATGATTTCAAGATTATGCCCTTATCTTCCCTTCCCTCTTTACTGGACTGGCAGAGGGAAAAAGGCAGAGTTGACCGAGCAAAAGAAAAAAATTAAGTCAGAAAAATTTATCTCAAAAGATTAGAAATCGTTTGTCCAATCTTTTAAAGAAAAAGTGAGATTCTTAATTCACAAAAATCTCGCTAGAGAATATAACTATTTACCAGAAAGAAAAATGAAATTTTTATTCAACCACTATAAGCAGTTCTCATACCTGCTGATTAGTTTTTTACTTTTAGATATAGTCGCTGTCACGACAGTTTTACTATTGGAGGAAGGCGAAGATTTGCGGAGCTATCCAGCCTTGTGGCTGGCCTTTCTGATGTTGCTTCCTCTTTTGTTTGGCTTGGGCAAGCTTTTGTCTCAGCTCTTCAGCAAAAGATTTTTCCTATGGTCAGCTATTATTTACGCTCTTTATACAGGATTTTCTTACTTACTGACAGTAACGCAGCATGTCAATGATTTTGAGTTCAAAGCAGAACGGGTTTTCAGCAATCATTTTTGGCAGTTTAACTCCCTGCCTGGCTTGCTTTTGATTTTCTTATTTGCGTATATTTTTATCCATTTTCCAAAGCTTAAAAAACGCTTTCCAGGTAAGTTCTTGCAGGTTAATAAGAAAAATAGAGAGGTACTGGAAAATCTTTTTCTCTCCCAATTCTTTCTATTTCTTGCTTTGATGGACGATAAGATGCCGGAATTGCTGCATCACCAAAGCTATTTAGTGAATTTCCTTGAGGAAGGCAAGTTGGATATAACGCAGAACTTTGTGCTAACTTTCCTCTGCCTTATCGCACTAATCTTTATCCTGCTTTCTCTCCCCAGCTTTCTAGCTGTTAAGGGATTGCGTGATCTCGCTCAGAATAAAGCCAGTGTTTCTGTTGCTTTTGTGTTGAGTGCAGTGTTTGCTCTTATCTTTAACTATACAATCCAAAATAGTATCCGAGGAGACGTGATTGTTTTGGATCAGTATCTTTTCACTGGAGCCAGTCTCTTTCAAATCATTGTTTTTTTCATGATTTTTATGGCTCTTTACCTGATTTTCAATCATTTTCTCCTGCCAACCATGCTGATAACAGCGCTAGTAGTGGTTGCCACCATAGCCAGCAGTCTGAAATTTCAGTATCGCCAAGAGCCAATATTGCCTAGTGATATGGTCTGGCTGAGAAATCCCAAGACCCTCTTTGACTTTCTCGGAGGCAATTACGGATTTTATGCTATCTTGGGACTAGTTGCTTTAGGTGCTCTCTACTGGTATTTGCGTAAGAAAATCTTGCCAGGCAAGCTCATTACCGTTCTTAAATACCAACTTCTCTTGCTAGTCCTACCCCTAGTCTTTTTCTTGGGAGTCATGGATATATTTGCTACCAAAAAGAATGGCAAAATAGTAGAGAATATCCCAGTTATTTCGATCTTAAATAATTTCCATGACCTGACTTGGATGGGAAATACTGTCAATTCACAGCTGCGCTCCCTTTCTTTTGTCTGGTTTTCACAGATGTCGGATACAACCATGATTGAGCCGCGTGGCTATTCTAAGGAAAAGATTCAAGAGATAGAAAGAAAGTATAAGAATCTTGCGGAAGCTATTAACAAAGAACGCCAGAATAAAATCGAAGATCAAACGGTAATTTATCTCCTGAGTGAAAGTTTTTCTGACCCTGCTCGGGTTGATGGCGTTACTATGTCTGAGAATCCAATTCCTTATATTCAGGAAGTTAAAACTCGCACCACCAGTGGACTGATGAAGTCAGACGGCTATGGTGGAGGAACGGCCAACATGGAATTTCAGACCCTGACTGGTTTGCCTTTTTATAATCTGTCTCCGTCTATTTCGGTTCTCTATACTGAAATTGTTCCTAGGATGAATAGATTCCCTTCCATTAGTGATGCTTATTCATCTAAGAATCGGACAGTAATACATCTGGCCTCTCCTAGCAATTATGCCAGAAATGTCATTTACCAGGATTTGGGATTTGATACCTTTATTCACTATGGTACCAAAGGCCTGAAAGGTAATAATATTGGTGGGAATTACAGCGATCAAACGACCTATAATCAGGTCTTGGAACATTTGAATGGCAAGCAGGGACAGTTTTTCTCTGTCATGACCATGCAGAACCACATGCCTTGGAGTGAGCCCAATCCTGTCTACATGTCTGCCAGCTATCCTGATTTTAGTAAGGAAGGGAACGAATCTCTTTCCAGCTATGTCAGAATGCTTTACCATACAGATCAGGCGACCAAGGAGTTTTTGGAGAAGCTTTCAAAGGTAGATAAAAAGGTAACAGTCGTCTTTTATGGCGATCATCTGCCAGGTCTCTATCCTCAGTCAGCCTTTAAAGAAGATCCAGAAAGCCAATATCTGACAGATTATTTCGTTTGGAGCAATTATGAAACTCCTAAACTCGATTATCCAAGAGTCAATTCTAGCGATTTCTCCGCTCTCTTACTGGAGCAGACAAATTCCAAAGTATCACCTTACTATGCTTTATTAACAGAAGTATTGCATAAGGCCAGCGTGGATAAAAAGGAATTGGACGAAGAAGCTCAAGAAATAGCAGATGATTTGAAACTGATTGAGTATGATATGGTCAGAGGCAAGGGCTACTTGTCTGATAGCTTCTTTAAGACAGCAAAATCATAAATAAAAAAATAGAATAGGCAAGTCTACCTGTTCTATTTTTTCTTAATTTATGCTAAACTAGTAATATGGGGGTGTGAGCATGATAAAGATTTTCGGTAAGGTTCGCTATCACTGGCAGCCAGATGTAGCTATCCTGATAATATATTGGTCTTTATCGGTCATTCCGATTTTTGTTGGCCTGGCTTTGATGTATGAAAGCTCACGAGTGCCGACTCTTGTTCTGTTTTCTTTCTTCTTGTTCATGGTTTTGTTGGGAATGGGAGTTCATCGCTATTTTACCATTTATGACGATGGAACCTTGCGTATTATCACAGCCAATCCCTTTACTCCGATAAGGGTCAAGATTTCAGATATTGAAAAAGTCGAAGTGACCAAGACGTCAATTACCTTATATTTTAAAGGGCAGAGCCGCAGCCGGAGTTTTTGTATGCGCAAGTGGCCTAAGAAATATTTTGTCAATGCCCTAGCCCTTAATGAGCATTTTAAGGGTGAGGTAGAATTAGTAGATAATTTTACCCATATTGACTATTTTGAAGCATACTATGGCAGTCAGTCCAAAAAATCCTAGTCTTTCAAAAGAGCTCGGGTTGGGCAGCTTTTGATGGCTTCCACGACATCAGGATCCTCAGCGATTTTCCTTTTCTAGGAGCTGGTCGTTCTGGTAAAATTTGACGATGCCATTGTCATGATAGTCAAAAAGATCTGAGTAGGGTTTTGACAGAGCCCACAGGCAATGCACCGTTCGGGAATGAGTGTTACTTTCATACCCATATTGTAATAAGATTTTTAAGAAAAAAACTCAAGGAGGAAGTCATGGAAAAAGAACCATGGGAAGAAGATGTATACGATAACGGAGAAGATAAGTTGAAACGAACTAAGAAGTTTAGCGCCTTGAATGCAGATCGCTTGTTGACCATATTAACCATTATTTTCTGTATTTTAGTGGTTTGCGGTGGTGTGCTTCCTGACCTATCTGTCTACTGGAGGAAGTAATAGACAGACCCAAATGGAAGGTTTCTACGGCACTTCAGCAGCAAGTTCTAGCAGTGAAGCGTCTTCTACAGCAGAGCAGACAGCGGCAAATACGACAGAATCCTCTGAAGGAACTCTGACTGTTCAGCCTGGTGAAGGTGAGGCGGCCATTGCGGCGCGTGCAGGTATTTCTATTGCCAAGCTGGAACAGCTTAACCCTTCTCATATGTCCACTGGTTCTTGGTATGCCAATCCAGGTGATGTTGTGAAGATTGAGTAGGAGCCAGCCATGAAACAGATTCAAATTGCGATTGACGGTCCTGCTTCCAGTGGAAAATCGACCGTTGCCAAGATTATTGCCAAGGATTTTGGCTATACTTATTTAGATACAGGAGCCATGTACCGGGCTGCAACCTATCTGGCTCTGCGGCATCATCTGACAGAAGCAGATGCCACTGAAATTGTAGACTTGCTCAATAATCATTCGGTCAGTTTTGGTCGAGCAGAAGATGGTGAGCAGCTAGTCTTTGTCGGCGACGTGGATGTGACTCACCCAATTCGGGAAAATGAAGTTACCAATAACGTTTCTTGGGTATCTGCCATTCCTCAAGTCCGTGAGAAACTGGTGGCCTTGCAGCAGCAAATTGCAGCTCAGGGAGGGATTGTCATGGATGGCCGTGATATTGGAACGGTTGTCTTGCCTCAGGCTGAGCTCAAGATTTATTTGGTAGCTTCGGTTGATGAAAGAGCTGAGCGCCGTTATAAGGAAAATCTATCTAAAGGAATTCCTGCTGACTTGGAGAAACTGAAAGAAGAAATTGCAGAGCGGGATTATAAGGACAGTCACCGCGAGGTTTCACCATTGAGACCGGCAGAAGATGCCCTTCATTTTGATACTACGGGTGTTGGTATTTCTGAAGTTGTTGCCTTTATCGAAGAAAAAGCGAAAAAAATTATTGACAAATAAAATGAAACTTGGTATGATAATAGAGTTGAGAAAAGCAGAAGTGAGAACTTCTCGCCTTGCGACTAACGTTGTCTGGCTCTACAGGATTCAGTTTCAGTAATGAAATACTATCGTGTAGTGCGGGTTTGCGTTAGCAGGTCCGCACTTGTTTTTCTCTAAAAATAAAAAAAGAGGTGAAAACCATAGCAAAACAAGACTTATTCATCAATGATGAAATTCGTGTGCGTGAAGTTCGCTTGATCGGTCTTGACGGCGAACAATTAGGTATTAAACCGCTTAGCGAAGCGCAATCTCTTGCGGATGAAGCAAATGTCGATTTGGTCCTGATTCAGCCACAAGCTAAACCACCTGTTGCAAAAATTATGGACTACGGTAAGTTCAAATTTGAGTACCAGAAAAAACAAAAAGAACAACGCAAGAAACAAAGTGTTGTTACTGTGAAGGAAGTCCGTCTCAGTCCAACCATTGACAAGGGAGACTTTGACACTAAACTTCGCAACGCACGCAAGTTCCTTGAAAAAGGAAATAAAATAAAGGTATCTATCCGTTTCAAAGGCCGGATGATTACCCACAAAGAAATCGGGGCTAAAGTTTTAGCAGATTTTGCTGAAGCGACTCAAGATGTTGCTATTATTGAGCAAAAGCCTAAGATGGATGGACGTCAGATGTTCATGCAGATGGCGCCAATTCCTGACAAAAAATAGATTGTCAGAAAGACAGAAAAAGGAGAAAACATTATGCCAAAACAAAAAACACACCGCGCATCAGCTAAACGTTTCAAACGTACAGGTTCTGGTGGCTTGAAACGTTTCCGTGCTTACACTTCTCACCGTTTCCACGGAAAGACTAAGAAACAACGCCGTCATCTTCGCAAAGCAGGAATGGTGCATGCAGGAGATTTCAAGCGTATCAAAGCAATGCTTACAGGTCTGAAATAAGAACTACTGTAATGATTATCTAGGAAATATTGGAGGAAATATAAATGGCACGTGTTAAAGGTGGCGTTGTATCACGCAAACGCCGTAAACGTATTTTAAAATTAGCTAAAGGTTACTATGGAGCAAAACATATCTTGTTCCGTACTGCAAAAGAGCAAGTAATGAACTCTTACTACTATGCATACCGTGACCGTCGTCAGAAAAAACGTGACTTCCGCAAACTTTGGATCACTCGTATCAATGCGGCAGCTCGTTTGAACGGACTTTCATACTCACAATTGATGCATGGTTTGAAATTGGCTGAGATTGAAGTTAACCGTAAAATGTTGGCTGACTTGGCTGTTAACGATGCAGCAGCTTTCACAGCTCTTGCAGATGCAGCTAAAGCTAAGCTTGGTAAATAATTAAAATAAGAACTGAGGATTTCCTTGGTTCTTTTTCGATAACTCTTAATGAAAAGTATAAAGAGATAAATAGTCTGCCATGCAACTTATATTATAGATAAAGGCATGTTTGCTGATAAGACAGCTTTCATGATAAAGCTAGTTAAAAAAATAGGAATTTACGATATAATAGAAAAATACTTATGTGAATAAAAATCAGTAGAATGGAGAAAATTATGTCAGAGAATCGTTTTGGCTTGGGATCAGTATTTTTGCGGCTCAGGCTCTCTTAATCGCTAATCGCTCAACCTGCAAGCGAGCCAAAGTTGGCGCTGTCTTGGTCAAGGATAATAAGGTTATTTCAACTGGTTACAATGGCTCTGTTTCGGGGACTGAGCACTGTATTGACCATGAGTGTTTGGTTATTGACGACCACTGCGTACGGACCTTGCACGCTGAGGTCAATGCTATCTTGCAGGGAGCCGAGCGGGGAGTTCCTAGGGGATTTACGGCTTATGTGACCCATTTTCCCTGCCTCAACTGTACCAAGCAACTACTTCAGGTCGGCTGCAAACGGGTAGTCTACATCAACCAATATCGCATAGATGACTATGCTCAGTATCTCTACAAGGAAAAAGAAGTGGAATTAGTTCATTTGCCGCTGGATGATGTCAAGAAGGCCATTGCTCAAACGGATTTAGTTTAGAGGAGAAGTTCTGGAGGTAAAAGGAGAAGGCAGATGAATGATAAATTGGCAGCTGCTTGGCAGCATTTCTTTGAAGGACAGTTAAATAAGGCCGAAGAACTAGAGCAGCAGCTGGAAAAAGATTCCTTTAGCCGCTGGAATTTGCGAGCTTATCTTGCTGTAGAAAGGCAAGATTATCAGAATGCTTTTGCAAATTTGGAGCTTTATCTGATTCAGGCTCAGAATGATGGTGATATTGAAAATGAGCATATCGCTTATCATCAGCTAGGTTATGTTGCTAGAGTTGCGGGAGATTTTTATCAAGCTTTAGAGTGGATAGAAAAAGAAGCTGCTTTCCTAGCGATGTACTTCCCAGATGACCATTATCGTCAATCAGTTAATCTCTATGAGTTAGGCTATCTAAATCTTAAATTAGGCCGATTGACTCAAGCTCAGGAGTTTATGCGAAAGGCGAATATCTGTGCTAAGGAGTCAGATGATGTGATCAATCATGCATGTAGTTACCGAGGCTTGGGTGAAATTGCTCAAGCTTTGGGAAATCTCAAAGAAGCAAGAACCAGCTTTGCGGCTGCTATCAGACTTTTTGACCAAGCTGGTGATGCTATCGGTAAGGCGGAAGTTGAAGAGTTGTTAGCAAGCTGCCCTTAGTTTATCATTGCAATAAAGCTATAGTTTTCGGCTATAGCTTTTTCTATTTAAAAAAATTCTGAATTTTTTAGCGAAAAAGTGGTATAATGAGGAGGTTATATAGTCCCGATAAGGTGGTAGGAAACTTCTATCAGTACTTTGTAACTCGCAAACAATGACGGCTCCAAAGTCGCTCGTCATTCTACGGTTGCCGCTATGCTGCGGTCACCCTATGCGCCTTACTAGCTCAGAAATAAAAAGGTATCGTTTTTATTTCTTTTGCGTCGTAACTCGTAGGTGACAAGATTTTCATCATTTTGAGTTTGCTTATTTGTTTAATATTTTTTAAGGGGGGACATTTCTATGTCAGAACGTAAACTTTTCACGTCTGAATCTGTATCGGAGGGACATCCTGATAAGATTGCAGACCAAATTTCCGATGCTATTTTGGATGCTGTCTTGAGTCAGGATCCAAATGCCCATGTGGCTGCTGAAACAGCCGTTTATACGGGCTCGGTTCATGTTTTTGGTGAAATTTCGACCACAGCCTATGTGGATATCAATCGTGTGGTTCGTGATACCATTGCAGAGATTGGCTACACCAATACAGAGTATGGCTTTTCGGCAGAGACGGTCGGTGTGCATCCATCTTTAGTGGAGCAGTCGCCAGATATTGCTCAGGGTGTCAACGAAGCTCTGGAAGTTCGTGGGAATGCGGATCAAGATCCATTGGACTTGATTGGTGCTGGAGACCAGGGGCTTATGTTTGGCTTTGCGGTGGATGAAACGCCGGAGCTCATGCCGCTGCCTATCTCGCTCAGTCACAAGCTAGTCCGTCGATTGGCGGAATTGCGCAAATCAGGAGAGATTGCCTATCTGCGACCAGATGCTAAGTCTCAGGTGACCGTTGAGTACGATGAAAATGACCAGCCAGTGCGCGTGGATACGGTAGTTATTTCGACCCAGCATGACCCAGAAGCGACTAATGAAGAGATTCATCGTGATGTGATTGAAAAGGTAATTAAAGCAGTTATCCCAGCCCAATATTTGGATGATAAGACGAAATTCTTCATCAATCCAACCGGTCGCTTTGTAATTGGCGGCCCGCAAGGTGACTCTGGCTTGACTGGACGTAAGATTATTGTGGATACTTACGGCGGTTATGCTCGTCATGGTGGCGGTGCCTTTTCTGGTAAGGATGCAACCAAGGTCGACCGCTCAGCTTCATACGCAGCTCGTTACATTGCTAAAAACATCGTGGCGGCGGGACTGGCCAAGAAAGCAGAAGTGCAGCTAGCCTATGCCATTGGTGTGGCTCAGCCGGTTTCTGTACGGATTGATACTTTTGGCACTGGTACTGTTGCAGAAAGCAAGTTGCAGGAAGCTGTTCGTCAGATTTTTGATTTGCGTCCGGCCGGCATCATTCAAATGCTGGATCTGGAACGTCCAATCTATCGTCAGACAGCAGCTTATGGCCACATGGGTAGGACAGACATTGACCTGCCTTGGGAAAAGTTGGATAAGGTAGAGGATTTGAAAGCAGCAGTCCAGTAAGATGACAGTTCTCAATTGTAATGATTGAGAACTTTTTTATATAGGCAGTTTTTACAAGGCAAGCAGTCTAGCCTTGCGCTTCTCTCAGTCTTGGTAATACTGTATTTTTCTGAAAGAACTGTTGAAAAAGCAATTTTCCCTGTTTCATTTTAATTTCAATTGTCTTATTTATCCAAAAGTATAGGAAATTTCCCGAATCTGTGGTATAATAAATGGCAATACCTTGAAAGAGCTTTATTTTAAACATGAAAAAAATTGTAATACATGGTGGTCGCCCCTTAAAAGGAGAGGTGACTATTAATGGTGCTAAAAACAGTGTCGTTGCCTTGATTCCGGCTGTGATTCTGGCGGATGATATTGTAACGTTGGATGGCGTTCCGGATATTTCGGACGTGGATAGTCTGATTGATATCATGATTGCCATGGGGGCTAGTGTTACTCGCTCTGAGGACAGTCTGACGATTGATCCGCGTGGTATCCAAAACGTCCCTATGCCTTATGGGAAAATCAACAGTCTAAGGGCTTCTTATTATTTCTATGGAAGCTTGCTTGGTCGCTATGGTGAAGCAACAGTAGGTCTGCCTGGTGGTTGTGACTTGGGGCCGCGTCCTATTGACTTGCATCTCAAGGCTTTTGAAGCCATGGGGGCTAAGATGACCATGGACGGCAACTACATGAACCTATCCACAGGAGGTCAGCAGCTGAAAGGCGCTAGCATTTATATGGATACGGTCAGCGTGGGTGCTACCATCAATACGATGTTAGCTGCTGTCAAGGCCAAAGGTCGGACTATTATTGAAAATGCAGCGCGGGAGCCAGAAATCATTGATGTGGCAACTCTCTTGAATAATATGGGAGCGCACATCCGTGGAGCAGGTACTGATATTATCACGATTGAGGGGGTTCCACACCTCCATGGAACTCGTCATCAAGTAATTCCAGACCGTATCGAGGCAGGGACTTATATCGCTCTTGCTGCAGCTATTGGACAGGAATTCAGATTAATAATGTCCTTTATGAGCATTTAGAGAGTTTTTTATTGCCAAGCTTTGAGGAAATGGGTGTTCGGATGACGGTTTCTGAAGACAGCATTTTTTGTCGAAGAGCAGCAAAACCTGCGAGCTATCAACATTAAGACTTCTCCTTATCCAGGCTTTGCAACTGACCTACAACAGCCCATCACTCCGCTCTTGCTGACGGCTAATGGCCATGGTAAGATTACGGACACCATCTATGAGAAGCGGGTTAACCATGTGGCGGAGCTGGCTAAGATGGCAGGCAAGATTTCGACCAGCAGCGATCAGATTGTCTATGAGGGACCAAATCAACTGCAGGGAGCTCAGGTCAAGGCGACCGATTTACGAGCAGGAGCTGCCTTGGTTATTGCAGGTTTAATGGCTCAAGGAAAGACAGAGATTACTAATATCGAGTTTATCCTGCGCGGCTATTCTAATATTATTGAAAAATTAACAAGTCTGGGTGCAGATATCCAGTTGATAGAAGAATAAGCGTTTTTCGCTTATTTTTTGTAGAGGTAGCAGATGAATTTGTGGACACATTTAGCAGCCTGCTCATTTATTGAGACAGAGCATGCTTTTTTGCGGCCTATTGTCTTTGAAGATGCAGGGGCCCTATATAAGATTGCGTCCAATCCGGAAAATACTCAGTTCATTTTTCCGACAGAAGCAAGCCTAGAGGAAAGTGAATACGTCATTGCCAATTTCTTTATGAAAAATCCTCTGGGGATTTGGGCCATTTGTCACAAGGAAACGCAGGAAATGATTGGCTCTGTCAAGTTTGAAAAGATGGACGAGATCAAGAAAGAGGCTGAGTTAGGTTATTTTCTGCGGCAAGACTACTGAGGGCCAAGGACTAATGACAGAAATTGTCCGAGAGATTGCTTTTCTATCTTTTACCCGCTTTGACTTCAAGCGCCTCAGTATTATCACTCATGCAGAGAACCTAGCTAGTCAAAAGGTGGCTCAAAAATCTGGCTTCAGCCTCTACCGGCAGTTTAAAGGGAGCGATCGGTACACGAGGAAGATGAGAGATTATCTGGAGTACCGTTATGAGAGAGGAGATTTTAATGAGTAAGCATCAGGAAATTTTAACCTATCTTGAAAATCTTCCAATTGGCAAGAGGGTCAGTGTCCGCAGTATTTCAAACTATCTGGGAGTTAGTGATGGGACGGCCTATCGAGCGATCAAGGAAGCGGAGAACCGCGGTATTGTTGAGACCAGGCCTCGAGGTGGTACGGTTCGGGTCAAGTCCAAGAAAGTTGTCTTGGAGCATCTGACCCTACAAGGAAATTGTTGATATTACTGGCTCAGAAGTATTGGCTGGAGAAGATGGTCTAGAAAAAGAATTCAATAAATTTTTCCATCGGAGCCATGACGGAGCAGAATATCCTACGCTATCTGACAGAGGGCGGTCTCCTGATTGTTGGAGACCGGACGAAAAATTCAGCTCTTGGCTCTGGAAAAATGAGAATGCGGTGTTGGTTACTGGAGGTTTTGAAGTCAGCTCGGAAGTTCTAAAGATGGCTAATTTGCTTAATATACCGGTTCTCAGGACCAAGCACGATACCTACACCGTTGCAACCATGATTAATCGTGCCCTGTCTAATATGCAAATCAAGACCGATATTTTTAACAGTGGAGCAGGTATATCGCTCTAGCCACGAGTACGGCTTCTTGCATGATACTGATACTGTTCGTGACTATCTAGACTTGGTTCGTCGCAATCGCGCCAGCCGGTTTCCGGTTATCAACCAGCAGCAGATGCTAGTGGGGGTAGTAACCATGCGGGATGCTGGGGATAAGTCTCCTCTGACAACCTTGGACAAGGTCATGACGAAAAAAACGTCTTTATGACAGGCTTATCGGCTAATATTGCCAATATCAGCCAGCGCATGATTGCAGAAGATTTCGAAATGATACCAGTAGTGCGCAGCAATCAGACCTTGCTGGGTGTGATTACGCGGCGGGACATTATGGGAAAAAAATGAGTCGTTCTCAGATTTTCCAGCTGCCGACTTTCAGTGAGCAGGTAGGACAGAAGATTAGCCGTCAGGATGATTTGTTTTCCTTTACTGTTGAGCCCTTTTATGCTGGAGCAAAATGGTGTGCTGGCCAACGGTGTGCTGACAGAAATTTTTGACTCGGATTACCCAGCAGCTCATGGTCAACAGCGGCCGCAGCCTGATAATCGACCAGCTGATGATTTATTTCTTTCAGGCGGTCCAGATTGATGACCTGCTGCATATCCAGCCGCGTATTATCCGTCAGACTAGGGCGGACAGCCATTATTGACTTTGAGATGTATTTGGAAGCGATGCTGGTTGCCAAAGCCACGATTACAGTGAAAATTAATTAAGAAGAGGAATTTAGAGAAAGAATGATTACTTTAAAATCACAGCGTGAAATTGACTTGATGGACAAGAGTGGAGATTTTCTGGCTTCTGTCCATATTGGTTTGAGAGACTTGATTAAAGCCAGGCATTGACATGTGGGACATCGAAGAGTATGTCCGCAAGCGTTGTAAAGAAGACAATGCGCTGCCCCTGCAGATTGGTGTTGAAGGGTCTGTCATGGACTATCCTTATGCGACTTGCTGCTCTCTTAATGACGAGGTAGCCCATGCCTTTCCCCGTCATCAGAAACTGGTAGAAGGCGATGTCATCAGCGTTGATATGGTTGTTGGCTTGGTCGATAAGGCAGAGCTGGATGTGTCCAAGCTAGACTTTGACAATGTAGCACAGATGAAGCAGCACACAGAGAGCTTCCGGGGCGGTGTGGCAGACTCTTGCTGGACCCTATGCAGTAGGGAAGATTAGCCCAGAGGCTCAGCAGCTGATGGATGTGACTAAGGAATGTCTCTATCGTGGAATTGCGGCTGCTAAGGTTGGCAATCGTATTGGTGACATTGGCGCAGCTATTCAGGAATACGCTGAAAGTCATGGCTATGGCGTTGTGCGAGATTTGGTGGGGGCATGGTGTTGGCCCAACCATGCATGAGGAGCCCTATGGTGCCGCATTATGGTCGAGCAGGACGCGGCTTGCGCTTGCGTGAGGGAATGGTTCTGACTATCGAGCCCATGATCAATACAGGTACCTGGGAAATTGATACGGACTTTGAGACCGGCTGGGCACACAAAACACTGGATGGCGGCCTGTCCTGTCAGTATGAGCATCAGTTTGTCATTACAAAAGATGGACCTGTCATTCTGACCAGCCAGGGAGAAGAAGGGACTTATTAGAAATCAAAGGCTGGGCAGTTGTCTCAGCTTTTTTGAAGGAGAAGAGAGTGAAGAAATTTTTTGCCAAGATTCGCAACAATCAGTTTTTAAGAGCATTTTTCCGTTTTTATAAAGAGGCAGATAGTGAGCTGACCAGCGTTGCAGTTGCTTATTATTGGCTGATTTCCGTTTTTCCTTTGCTCTTGATTGTCGTCAATATTCTGCCTTATTTCCATATTCCAATTGCGGATTTTCTGACAGCCATCAAGGACATGCTGCCAGAGACTTTATATGATGTTGTAGCAAAAGTCATGCGTGAAGTGCTGACCCAGCCTTCGACTGGCCTGCTGAGCTTCTCAGTCTTGTCGGCTCTTTGGACTTTTTCCAAGTCCATGAATTTCCTACAGATTGCCTTTAACAAAGCCTATGGGGTAGCCAAGAGCCGGGGGCTGATTTCTCATCGCGTCATGAGTCTATTTGTGAGTCTTGGTCTGCAGATTCTCTTTGCCTTGGCCCTCTTTCTGACCATGTTTGGCCATATGTCGCTGGATTTCCTCCGTACTTACTGGAAGCTAGATAGCCAGCTCTATCAGCACTTGCAGCATTTTACCGAGCCCCTGATTTACGCCTCACTCTTTGCGGTTTTGGTTATGCTCTATTATTTTCTTCCTAATGTGAAAATCAGCAAGAAACGCTATGTTCTGCCCGGAAGCGCCTTCGTGCTCTTAACTATTCTGTCTTTGCTGAATATCTTTTCTGTCTACATGGATAATTATTTAAATCACCTGGTTGATGTTCGCTTTTTCAGCTCTATCATTATGGTTGTGATGATGTTTTGGTTTATCATAATTGCTAAAATTTTGATTGTTGGCGCAGTGCTTAATGCCAGTATCCAGAGCTGCTGTGAGTCAGGATTTCAAGTTGAAAGCACAGGCCGCTTTACTTTCAAGAAGAAGGTGTAGATGAAGAAGACTGATGTTGTTTTAGAGTGGAGAAGGATAAATAAGCATGAAAAGTAAAAATAACTAAATGGGAGAGTATTGTGATCGCTCTAGTCTTGATTCTAGGATTTGTAGGCTATTATATCTGGGATAATTGTCAAAAGGTACAGTTTCAAGAAAATTATGGTCAATACACCTACTATGTGCCTGAGTATAGACCGAATTATAAATTTTTGAAGGGGAAAAAGCCATCTTTTATAATTGGGAAGTTGTAAAGTCTGAGGAACAAAGGGAAATGACTGCAGTCGAGTCAGAAGCTGTTCCTAATTATGATAGTATAATGACATTTGGTCATGGTTATTTTTGTGAATAGTTATATGAAGTTGAAGAATAATCCAAAAACAAAGTTTATATGATTTTTAATCGGAATATACCAGAAAAAGGAGAATATTGGAGGTTAGCTGTTTATAAGCTGGTGGGAGAAAAAAACTAGAAAGAAAAAGAATTTGATGTTTTTTAAGATGGTGCGTTCTTTTTGATGATAATCTTGTTCCTTCTGAAATAGAATCAACCGGAATTTGGATAGATATTTCTCATAAAAGAAGTATGTTCGAATCCTCCTCCATCCTAAACATTCTAAAAAGATGAAGATTATAAGGTTCACTTTATTGATTTGGACGAAGGTAAGATTTTACCAGCTAATGAGGTGAAAACGGAAGGTGTATCTAACCAAAACAATTTTGTTTCTTATACGAGTTTTCATGATAATCTAATTAAAAAGGGGGTAATTGTGTCCTATATTGATGCCGGTCTGAGTGAGGACTACCCTCCAGAAAAACCTCAAAAACAGTTCTTGCTAAAAACTATCCAGATTTATATAAAATCATTCAAGGATATGGTGGACAGGTTACATTCCTAAATGAAACAACAGATGTAGCGTTAGTTAAAAAAGTTGCTGAACTCTTCTTTCCGCCAGGGACTAATGTATTTGAGAACGTGACTATCCCAGCTAAATATTCAGTAGATGGGCAGGAACATGTCATTAATTCAGCGGAAGAATTACAAAAATACTATAAGGAAGAAAACTAGAAAAAGATATTTTTGTCAAATTTAAAGAGGTTTATCCTCTTTTTTCTTTTTAGTTGATTTTATTGCATTTGCAATAAAAATATGATATAATAGATTCAAATAAAAATTAAAGGAGGGAATATGTCAGTATTGCGGGAAATTGGGATTATTGCCCGAGCTTTGGATTCTATTGCTAATATTGAGTTCCGTGATATAGAGCTGGCACGGGGACAATATCTTTATCTGGTGCGAATCGCGGAGAATCCGGGAATCATCCAAGAGGAGCTGTCGGAGCTGCTCAAGGTGGATCGCTCAACGGTTGCTCGTTCTGTTAAGAAGCTAGAGGCCAAGGGCTTGGTTCAGCAGAAGGCAGCCAAGGACAACAAGAAGAACAAGGAATGGTTTGTGACGGAAAAAGGGGAAAAACTTTATCCTTTTATCCTAGCGGAGAACGACTACTCTGAGGAGACATCCCTGCGGGGCTTTTCTCAGGCGGAAGTTCAAGCCTTGGAGAAAATGCTGGTACGAGTGCGTGAAAACATCACAGGTGACTGGGAAGCAGTCAAAAAAGGACAAAAAAGAAACTATTAAGATTGAAGAGGTACATCATGAAAGTTACAGTTGAACATGAATTTTGGCGAGTATTTCCGGAAGCTCAGATTAGTATTTTAGTGGTCAAGGGGCTGGATAATAGTGTGGATGAAAGTAAGGACCCATATTTCAAATCCCTGCTGGATAAGGGAGCGAAGCGAGCTGATGACTTTATCCCAGACGAGAACTTCACTCAAAAATGAAGTCATTCAGGAGTGGCGGCAGGCCTTCAGCCAATTCAAGACCAAGAAAGGAGCGCGTTCCTCTATCGAAGCTCTGCTCAAGCGGGTCAGTCAGGGCGTGAATTTCATCCAATCAATCCTTTGGTCGATATCTACAACAGTGTCTCGCTGTCTTATGCGGTTCCATGTGGCGGTGAGGATTTGGATAAGATTGTCGGAGGTCTTTATTTAGGTAAGCCAAGGGTGGGGAATCCTTTTTCCCGCTGGGTGCTGAGAGTGACGCACCGGCACTTCCAGAAGAAATCATCTACTATGATGAAGAAGGGGCTGTCTGCCGTTGCCTTAACTGGCGAGAAGCCCAGCGAACTATGCTGACCGAGGAGACCAAGAATGCCATCTTGGTTATCGAGTCCATCAACGAAGAGCAGGCCGTGCGTGCTCAAGCAGCTATGATAGAGCTTCAGACTCTGATTGAGGACTATTTTGGTGTCAAAGGTGAAATCACCCATCTGACGCTTGATAATCCAAGCTTGGAAATTTAGGAATAAAAAAATCTGGATCAGAATTATCTGGTCCAGATTTGCTTTTATAGGGTGAAATAGACTGATTTGTTGTTATTTCTCCTTGTTTTTAAAGACAAAAATCTTACTAAAGACATAGTTGAGAACGATGATCAGTACTTGAGCAATGAAAGTTTCGATGGTATTGACCATTTTGATATTGTTATTGACAAACTGGCCTATGATCTGTGGGAAACTAGTGACAAAGATAAAAGTCAATAGTAAATTTAAGCCCATAGTAGCCAAACGTGCAGTGAAAAATTTGATAAGTCTAGAAGGCCAGCCACTCCTTGCTTGCTTGAAAACGATAGTATCGTTGGTTACAAAGGCAAAAAGAATGCCAAGAATATCACCTATTATCGTAGCCAGTAGTTCATTTCCCGTCAATTCATAGCAGAGCATCCGACTGACAACGGATACGACAGTTGTTGCCACACCAAAGAAAAGATAGGACAGAACCTCATTGTCAAAGAATTTTTTGATTAAAGTTTTCATAAAGATAGTCTATCATATTTCTAGGATTTATGCTATACTAGTTGGGTTGCCAAATCTGTGGGGGAATCAACGAATGATGCTCCTCTTATGTGACGCAACCCTTGGCGCTTAGCTTCTTTCGCCAAGCATATTACACGCGGTAAAGCCGCTAAAGGAGAAAACATGAAACAAGAAAAACTGACAGTTCGTGATTTGGCTCAGATTGCCATTGTTGCTGCTATTTATGTAGCTCTTACGATTACGCCCCCTTTAAATGCTATAAGCTATGGTGCTTACCAGTTCAGAATTTCTGAAATGATGAACTTTATGGCCTTTTATAATCGGAAATATATCATGGGTGTGACCATTGGCTGTATGATTGCCAATCTCTATAGTTTTGGAATCGTTGATGTCTTTGTCGGTGGTGGGTCCACCTTGGTCTTCCTGTCACTGGGTGTCTATCTTTTCAGTCGCTATAAGAATCAATATCTGATTAAAGGCTTGATTCGTTTGGATCATTTCTATTTTGCAGTATTCTTTTCTATCTCAATGGTGACCATTGCTGCAGAATTGCACTTCTTGCAAGGCCTGCCATTCTTCCTGACTTGGTTTACAACGGCCATTGGAGAATTTGCCTCTTTGATTGCTGGAGCTATCCTTATTAACCAGATCGCAAAAAGTATTGATTTGACAAAATAAGACAGCAGAGAGCGGAATTTCCGCTCTTTTTATATCCTCTTGTTTTTTAGGAAGAATTCGGAACAAATAGAGGAAGATTTTGTGTATTTGTGATAAAATAGAAGTATGAAAGAAAGAATGTCAGAATTAGTAGAATTGCTCAACCGATATGCCCATGAGTATTATACGGCAGACAGGCCAAGTGTATCGGATAGCGAGTATGACAGACTCTATCGTGAGTTAGTGGAGTTAGAAGAAAAGTACTCAACCGATATCCTGCCTGACAGTCCGACACATCGGGTGGGAGGAAGATTTTAGAAGGATTTGAAAAATATCCACACCAGTATCCTCTCTTTAGTTTGCAGGATGCTTTTTCACGTGAAGAATTACTAGCCTTTGACCAGAGGATTCGCAAGGAATTTCCTCAGGTCTCTTATCTTTGTGAGCTCAAGATTGACGGGCTCTCTATTTCTCTGACCTATGAAAAAGGAATCTTGGTAGCAGGAGCGACTCGGGGGGATGGTTCTGTTGGTGAAAACATTACTGAAAATCTCAAGCGGGTCAAGGATATTCCACTGACTTTGAAAGAACCGCTGGACATTACGGTTCGCGGAGAGTGCTATATGCCCAAGGCATCCTTTGATGCGGTCAATCAGCTGCGACAGGAAAATGGTGAGCCTGAGTTTGCCAATCCACGTAATGCAGCAGCGGGAACCTTGCGCCAGCTGGACACAGCAGTTGTGGCCAAGCGCAATCTAGCAACCTTCCTATACCAAGAAGCCAGTCCTACTCAGGTTGGCAGCCAAGAAGCCGTCTTAAACAAGCTGGCAGATTTGGACTTCTCAGTCAATCCTACACATATTCTGGCGGATTCTATCGAAGCAGTTTGGGAGTTTATCGAAAAGATTGCTCAGGAGCGGGACAGTCTGGCTTATGAGATTGACGGTATTGTCATCAAGGTTAATGACTTGGCGGTGCAAGAGGAGCTTGGCTTTTACTGTCAAGGCACCCAAGTGAGCCATCGCCTATAAAGTTTCCAGCTGAGGAAAAAGAGCCCAGCTTCTGTCTGTTGACTGGACAGTGGGGCGGACGGGAGTGGTGACTCCGACAGCCAATCTGACGCCAGTGCAGCTAGCGGGAACGACTGTCAGCCGAGCAACTTTGCACAATGTGGACTATATTGCGGAGAAGGATATTCGTCAGAAAGATACCGTTATCGTCTATAAAGCGGGAGATATTATTCCTGCTGTCTTGCGAGTGGTTGAGTCCAAGCGTGTCTCAGAGGAGCCTCTGGAAATACCAAGTCACTGTCCGAGCTGTGAGAGTGAGCTAGTGCACTTTGAAGATGAAGTCGCTCTGCGCTGCATCAATCCGCTCTGCCCAGCTCAGATCAAGGAGGGCTTGATTCACTTTGCCAGCCGGGATGCCATGAACATTACTGGCCTTGGTCCAGCAGTGGTAGAGAAGCTCTTTGCTCAAAATCTAGTCAAGGATGTGGCTGGAATCTATCGGCTGACGGTAGAAAATTTACTAGAACTAGAGAACTTTAAGGAAAAATCAGCAAATAAATTGTATACTGCTATTCAAGCTTCCAAGGAGAACTCGGCTGAACGCCTCTTGTTTGGCTTGGGAATTCGCCATGTGGGAAGCAAGGCCAGTCGAATTTTGCTGGAGAAATTCCATGATATTCCTAAGCTGTCTCAGGCCAGCCAAGAAGAGATTGCGGCTATTGACAGTCTTGGAACTGTGATTGCCCAAAGCCTGCATACCTATTTTTGAGCAGGAAGGCTCTCAGATTCTTTTTGGCGGAGCTGCAGGAAGAAGGTGTGAATCTAGACTATCTGGGGCAAAAGGCAGTGGCTGATGCAGCCCTATCAGGTATGACGGTTGTCTTGACTGGTAAATTACAAATTGACACGCAATCAAGCTAAAGAAAAATTGCAGAGTCTAGGTGCCAATGTTTCTGGATCTGTTTCTAAAAAAACGGATCTGGTAGTAGCTGGCGCAGATGCCGGTAGCAAGCTGGCCAAGGCTCAGGAGTTAGGAATTGAAATTCGGGATGAAGATTGGCTTGATAGCTTATGAGGCTGAAGTATGAAGGATAAGATTAAACGAGCACGATTGATTTATAACCCGACTTCGGGACAGGAAATTATTAAGAAAAATATAGCGGAAGTTCTGGATGTTTTGGAGGATGTGGGCTATGAAACCAGCGCCTACCAAACCACTCCAGCGCCTCTTTCTGCTCAAAAAGAAGCTGAAAGAGCAGCAAAAGCAGGATTTGATTTGATTATTGCGGCAGGCGGCGACGGTACCATCAATGAGGTAGTTAATGGTGTGGCGAATCTGGATGAACGGCCTAAATTGGCCTTTATCCCAACTGGTACAACCAACGATTATGCGCGTGCTCTGAAGATTCCCATGGGAGACCCAGTAGCGGCGGCCCGCATTATTGAAAAGAACCAGACCATTAAGATGGATATTGGCCGAGCCTATGGTAACAAGTATTTTTATAAATATTGCGGCAGCTGGAACCCCTAACAGAGCTGACTTATAGCGTACCTAGCGAGGTCAAATCCCGACTAGGCTACTTTGCCTATGTCGCAGAAGGAGCAAAAAAACTCCCTCGCTCTAAGTTCCGCAAGGTTCGTATCAAGCACGACCACGGTGTCTTTGAAGGGAAGATTTCGCTCATGTTTGCTGCTCTGACCAACTCTATCGGTGGTTTTGAAAAGCTAGCACCGGATACTAAATTAGATGACGGGAATTTTACCTTGATTTTGGTCAAGACAGCCAATCTCTTCGATATGCTGAGTCTGATGATGCAGGCTATCAATGGCGGTCAGCATGTTGGCGATATCAACGTAGAATACCTCAAAACAAGCAAACTGCAGCTGGAAGTTTTTAGATAAAAAAAGGTCAATTTATGCTGAATTTGGATGGAGAATACGGCGGCGATACGCCTGTTGAACTGGAAGTGCTGCACGGTCATTTGGAATTTTTTGCCAATATTGACGAAATCAGTCAGACAGCCCTTTCAATAGAATAATTTTTAGATAAGAGATGAAAGAACATGCTAGACTATAAAGTCTTAGTCCATTATCACAATCCTACTGGAGATTATTTCTCCTATGATATGTGGCAGTGGCAAATAAACCAATGGGGAAAGGAAGCAGCCTTTTCCAAACTTGATTATTTTGGTATTCAGGGGGAATTATCATTTCAGACCTGGGAGCCTTTAGATCATGCTCATGTGATTATCAAACGTTCAGACTGGTCTAGCCAGTCCTGTGACTATCATATTGATTTGTTGCCTCCTCATCTGATTACGGAAATTTGGCTGATTGAGGGAGATACACAGGTTTATTATTCCCTGCAGGCTGCAACGACAAGTCATCAGTATTCACGCCGGCGTCCGCATAACTTTGATATGGCACTGAGAACAGACTACTTTGATGAATGCTGGGGCTATCAAGGCTGGTTGGGACACCGTCAGATGGACGGCGCACATATTTTCAGAGTTTGGGCACCGACAGCTAGGAAGGTAGAGTTGGTAGTCTATGAATCGGCTGCCAATCGAGCTCCTGTTTATAAAAATCTTCCCAATGCAAAAAGGGTGACCGATATTCTCACGACCATAAGGAAAAATACCATCGGTGTCTGGTCAGCTGAAATAGCAGAAGACTTGACCGGCAAGACCTATCACTATCATGTTAGCTTTGAATACCGCAATTTCTATACTCGCGATCCCTATACTGTTGCGACCAGTCCAGATGGCAAGCGCTCAGCGATTCTTGGAGCAGATGAGACAGAAGTAGCCGGTTTTCAGGTCCGGCAAGGCAAAGAAGCCGTCTGGCGTTTGGACAATCCAAATCAAGCAGTGATTTATGAGATGCACATTCGGGATTTGACCAAGTCGGAAACTTCTGGCGTGGACAGTCAGCTGCGCGGGACCTTCTTGGGGGCCTGTCAACAAGGCACTACCAATCATCAAGGGCAAAAGACAGGCTTTGACTATATCAGTGATTTAGGCATTAATGTTGTCCAGCTTCAGCCTGTCTCTGATCGTCACAAGGACTATGATGAAAATGGAGAGCTGATCTACAACTGGGGCTATGACCCGCAGAATTATCATGCTCCAGAGACTAGCTTTTCCAGCAATCCTGCTGACCCAGCGCAGGCCATCCGTGATTTGAAAACGATGATTCAGGCCTACCATGATGCGGGGATTTCTGTGACACTGGATGTTGTTTACAATCACATCTACTCGACCTATGATTCGGCTTTTCAGGCTATAGTACCGGATTATTACTATCGGATGAATCCTAACGGCTCTTTCCAAAATGGAACCGGAGTGGGGAGTGAGACGGCCAGCGAGCACGAGATGTTTCGCAAGTTTATGATTGACTCTCTCCTGTACTGGGTAGAGGAGTTCAATGTAGACGGCTTCCGCTTCGACCTGATGGGAATTCATGATGTAAAAACGATGAATGCCATTCGTCAAGCTATGGATAAGGTGGATCCGAGAATCCTGCTCTATGGCGAAGGCTGGGATATGGGAACGGGCTTGAGGCCAGAAGACAAGGCCAAAAAGGACAATGCTTATCAATTGCCGCGGATTGGATTTTTCAATGATACGGAGCGGGATGCAGTTAAGGGAGCCGAGGTTTACGGCGGCATTAAAGCTGGTTTTGTCAGTGGTCAGGCGACGGAGGATATCGTCGCTAAGTCTATTCTTGGCAGCAGTGAGCTAGGCAGCTATCTCAGTCCTGATCAAGTTCTTAACTACGTGGAGGCACACGACAATTTCAATCTGCATGATTTGCTTGCGGAGCTGCATCCCGATGATGATATTCTGACTCGTACCAAGCGGATTGAGCTGGCAACTGCCATGAAACCTGCTCATGCAGGGTATGGTTTTCATGGAGGTGGGACAGGAATTTTCCCGTACTAAGCTCGTAGCTACGGGGGAGGACGGCCAAGTCCTGCATAGCGATCGCGAAAGGGCTATGAACAGTTACAATGCACCAGATGCAGTCAATCAGGTGAATTGGGATATTTTGCAGGATCATCAAGAGAGTATTGATTTTATCAAGAACATCATTCGCCTCAAGACAAGCTGCAAAACCTTTTTCTTATCAGACCTATGAAGATATTTATAAGCATGTCTTTGTCCAATCAGCCGAGCAGGGCAGTGGTTTGATTATCTTTGAGATTAAGGACGACAAGCATTATCAAGTCATATTTAATGCCAGCGGCCTGCCCTATTATCTGCCTAATGCAGATAAGCTGCGTCTCATAGTGGGCAATAGCCGTCATAAGAAGCCTTTCTATGTTGAAAATCTGACGGTTTCTGTTTTTGAAGTTATTCAATAAGTTATTAGCTACTGAAAAGCGGCTCTTTGTCAACTGTAGTGGGTTGCTAAAAAGTCATATCCTGGAGAGGACTAAATCAGTCCTCTCCTTTTTGATATTCAAAGCGATGAGGATTCTAGTTTTAAAATTGTCAAAGTTCCGAAAGCCGAAAGCGTTTCGCTCATTCCTACAGTGGTTTTACCCACTACAGAAATTATAGAGCTACTTTTTTTCTACCACTTGCTTAGGAAATCTTACCACTTACCGAAAAGGGGTAGATTTGCTATTGTCCATTTGTTAGGATAAGGGTGCAAAGGGGAAAATACATCTTAAGGAGGATATCATGAAACCATCATTTTTGAAAAACGCTGTGGCGTTAGTAAGCTGTGGCTTGGTGGCTTTTGGAGCAGCGCAAGTTCGAGCTGACCAGCAAAAATTGCCGTCGGGCACGCCTTATGACCAAATCGGTCAGAAAATTGAAAATTTCCACAAGGAACACGAAAAACCAGCGCGGGACTGGCGGCAGCAGTCTTTGATAAGGACGGCCAAACTATTTACCAAAAGAACTTTGGCTATATGGACAAGGAAAAGAAGCTGGCTGTGGACGACAACTCGGTTTTTGAGTGGGGCTCTGCCACCAAATTGACCGTCTGGCTCAGCGTCATGCAGCTCTGGGAAGAAGGAAAATTTGACCTAAAAACAGATATAAAAGAGTATTTGCCCAAGGATTTCCTGAAACACCTCAAATACGACAAGCCCATTACCATGCTTGACCTCATGAACCACCAAGCGGGTTTTGATGAAACGCCGCTGAGCACAGGAGCAGGCAAGAGCTTGGAAGAATTACTAAAAAGCCAGCCCGCTCAAACTTATGAGCCAGGGACGGTGACATCCTATTCCAATTACAGTACAGCTCTAGCAGGCTATATCGTGGAGCGCATCAGCGGACAGGACTTTGCGGCTTATGTCCACGAGCATATTTTTCAGCCCTTGGGTATGGAACACACCGCTCTCTTACCTGATTTGTCGGACAATACCTATGTCCGAGACAAGCGGCAGGGCGAGAAAACCTATGATACAAATGGAAACTTATATCTAGATAAATTGCTTCCCGCAGATATTTATCCAGCGGGACAGGCGACAGGGACTTTTGCCGATTTCAAACGGTTCGCGCAAGCTCTTTTGAGAAAGGAAAAGCTCTTTAAGCGCCCAGAAACCTGGAATGAACTGTATCAGACAACTTCTACATTCTCAGATAAAGCAGTCGCTAAGAACGCTCACGGCTTTTGGGTGACAGAGTATGAGACAGGGGCGATTTTAGGACACGGCGGCTATTCTTTTGCCGGTTTTTCCACCCTGATTTCGCTAGATTTCAAATCGGGTATTGGCATGGTTACTATGGTAAATCAGAGAGAAGAAGCCACCTATTCTTTTGGTCTACCCGATTTGGTCTTTGGTAAGAAAAAGCAAGCCCCTAGCCAGTCTCAAAAAGACTTTCAAGAGGGCATGTATCGAACTTCTCGCTCCATTCAGCAAGGCCCGACCTCTATTTCGCGCCTTGCCCCCGCTTATACCTTTTATGTGAAAGATGTGATAAAAGACGGTCATTTATTAGTCAGCAACTATTGGCTTTTGCAACAGCGCCAAGGCCGAACAGAAGTTGAAACAACCTATAATAATTTAGAAAAGCTCTCGCTTTGGGAGGTGATAAAGGATTATGGCTCTGTCGCTCTGCTGGGTCTCGCAGTTGTTTATGCTGTGCTTGTTCTTTTGTTAGCTGCTTTGGGTAAGGTGTATCGCTTGCTTTTTGGAAAAGAAAGCAAAAGACCGACTCCAAGAAGTTGGAAAATTTGGCATTATGGCACTTGCGGACTGATTTTGGTTAGCCTAGTCAATCTAGCAGGTCTCGTCATAGTTGCCGTTTCGGGGAAGTACATGCCCGATTATCGCTGGCAAGCCATTCTCTTTGCCCTGCTTGCACTGATTTTCTTAGTCAATGCTGGGTTGCCAATCTTTCTGCGTTCAAAATTCCAAGTGAGCAAGGGTCGAAAAATCTTGACCTACTTGACCAGCAGCGCTTCACTTATCGTCGTTCTCAATATCCTTTATTGGAGCCTTTACCAGTGGTGGGCACTTTAATAGAAAGGAAAGCTATGACCCATTCTCAAAAAATCGAAACAATGATTCAAAACGGATCCGACCAACTCTACACCGTTTGCTATCCCAATCCTGACAAGGAAACGATTATCCTGCTGCACGGTGGACCGGGAACGCCTGATGACTTCAAGCTCTTTTATCCCTAAGCTCGAAAAAAAGATTATCAACTGATTGTCTTTCACCAGCGGGGAACGAGAAAATCGCCCTGCCTGAGTGGCGACTACAGCATGGAAGCCTACATTGCGGACATCAACACGATTGCCGACCACTTCAATGTAGATAAATTTCACCTTTTGGGACATTCCTGGGGCGGATTGTACGCGCAAATCTACGCCAGCAAAATCCCTGAGCGGGTTCTTAGTCTCTTTCTTTCCTCTCCGGGAACAGGCACGAGCAAGCAGTGGCAGCAAATGGAAAAAGAGATGATGAATTACAATAAAAATCACTGCACGACTATCGAATGGCTAAAAATGGGAATCTATTCTCTGCTCGGCAATCTTGGTAGTTCCAAGGCTTCGCAAGCTCTCTTTCGCCAAGTTGTCCGTAATTACAATGCCGACTATCCAGCCTTTCATGATGTGAAACTAGACATGAGCAATGTTTCAGTCCAAGCAGGCAATCAGACAAGAAAGGAAATTATGGCCTATCCTCTCTTGCCCCGACTAGAAGATCCTGCTTTTCCTATTACCGTGACTTTCGGTGACAATGATATTTTTGGTGCTAGCATGCACTTTGTCATCAGCCGCTATCCCAGCGCTCAGGTGTTCACCATTAAAAACAGCGGCCACTTCCCATTTCTTCATAATCCGCAGGATTACTTTGCTATCTTGCACCAGCATTTTCAACCTTAGCATGAACCTCTAAAGTTTTCCAACTTTAGAGGTTTTCACTTATCTGCAACTTATCCCTCTTTTTCGGGCTCTTTGTCAACTGTAGTGGGTTGATGAAAAGTTATAATCTGGAGAGGACTAAATCAGTCCTCTCCTTTTTGATGTTCAAAGCGATGAGGGATTCTAGTTTGAAAATTGTCAAAGTTCCGAAAGCCGAAAAGCGTTTCGCTTGATGACTTTGATGAGGGTTGTTAGTAGCTTCTAGTTTTGCGTTTGAGTAGGGCAGTTCCAGTGCGTTCAGGATCTTATCCTTGTTTTTCAAGAAGGTCTTAAAAACAGTTTGAAAAAAATAGGATTTACATAAGAAATGGTATCTTCAATGAGACTAAAGAAATGGTCAGCCTGTTTCTCTTGAAAATGAAACAGTAAGAGTTGGTAGAGTTTATAGTGTTCTCGGAGTTCTTGAGAGCAAAAGAGAAGTTTTTCTAGAATCTCTCCGCTGGTCAAGTGCATGCGAAAAGTTGGACGATAAAAACGTTTATGGCTTAGTTTACGGCTATCCTGTTGAATGAGTTTCCAGTAGCGTTTGAGTGCCTTATATTTGTGCGATTTTTATCCAACTGATTCATGATTTGGATGCGAAGGCGGTTCATAGCCCGGCTGAGATGTTGTACAATGTGAAAACGATCCAGAACGATTTTAGCGTTTGGAAATAGTTTTCTGGCAATATCGTAGTAGGGGCTAAACATGTCCATTTTAATGATTTTTCACTCGACTTCTTACCTGTCTAGAATAACGAAGGAAATGGTTGCGAATCGTTGCTTTTCGTTATAGGACTTTTTCTACAACAAAAGGGACTCCATAATTCCCTACAGCGGTTTTACCCACTACAGAAATTATAGAGCCTGAAAAGCCTTAAGTCCAT
>BNJU01003297.1_pt1 | contig 28925 bp, 41 predicted proteins | sample 8539281 | NCBI WGS metagenome assembly BNJU01 (sample SAMD00202456, study PRJDB9452) | human saliva metagenome | isolation source: human saliva | place: Japan
TGCTTAGCACAATGGATAGACATAGTTTATGATACAAGAGCGACCAGAAAGCGACTGAAAATAGATAATCGACGAGAAATCACTGAGTTTCTCGGTCAGATTATCTATTCGAACTTTCCTCGTCGTCTTAAGATCTGAACACCTCGCTCTACCTCTCTTTCTTGATTTTGATGATTTGGGAGAGTAGCCAGTATTCAGTTCAGCGAATACGGTGAACCCATCCTTTCTTTTTGTTGAGTAATTAGAAAAGTTTTTCCGCTCGTGTTCAAATCTGAACACACGCTCTACCTTTCTTTATTAAATGATATTGATTATAAATCAAAAATATATTTTTGGATTAGAAAAAAACTAGAGTATTCTTATTAAGTTTTCTATTTATCCTTGTCTTTGGTCGTAAGTATTTCTCCCAAGGGATTCGATCCAGCATTTTTAGCAAAACTAAATGCCAAGTAAGCAGTCACCAAAGAAAAGGTATAGCCTCAAATGACTGACCAGTGAAAGCCCCATTACCAATCCAGTTGCAGACAGGGGTGCCTTCAAGGTCACTGCTAAAAAGCAAACCGAACCTAATAGCATGACTGCTGGCTGGTTGCCACCTCCAGAATCATAGTCAGGAGTGCAGCTCCTGCCATCCCCAAGGCAAATGATGGGAGTCAAGGTACCGCCATAGGCACCTGCCCAAGGGTGACTAAAAACGACCACGGCTTTCAAGATAAATAAGAGGATTACCATCTTGGCATTACTGCCGTTTAAAATTTCCTGAGCCATCATACGCCCATTACCAAGTAGATGAGGCAAATGGCTAGTCAATCCAACAAGGAAAAGGAATGTTACAGGCAGGTATAGAGTATCCGCTTGTCCTTTAATTCTCTTTAGAAAAGCTTGTTTGTTGAAGCGACTAAAAAGCCAAGCGAGTGGAGTCAGGAAAAAGGACTAATAGGGAGACAAGCCACATATCACCTAGTGGCCAAGTCATGGCTGGAATCTGAGTAGAGGCATGATCTGAAACAACAAATCCTGCTGTAAAGGCTGATACATAGGTAGTCAAACCGACCAAGAAAAAACGTTTGACAGATAAAGCAATTCCCAAGGTTTCAAAAACGAAAAACACACTCGTTAACGGAACCTGATAGACAGCTGCTAAACCCGCACCAGCTCCACAGGCAATGAGAAAGATTTGGTCCTTCACGGAGAGAGAAAAATATTGGCAATAGGTCTTGCAAATAAGCTCCAATCTCCAGCGTGACTTCCTTACCGATAGGAGCTCCTCCTCCAACTGCAACAATCTGCCAAATTGAATGAACTAGCTGTTTTAAAAAATGAAGTTTATATTGTGACGTTTCATCTTTCATCTGCGCTTTGATGGAAAAAATCTTTGCTTTTCTTTGCAAGAAATACCAGACCAAGGCAGAACTGACACCCACGATGATTAAACTGAAGCCTATTCGTGATGAGGCAACACCATCTGTCAAGAATCCAGTGTTATGCTCTGTCTGACCAAAAGCAATCCCTTCAACCAGCTCTAAAAGATAATGGAGCAAAATTCCGAATATACCTGTAACTAGCCCCAACATGATAACCGCTAGGACTAATTTGAGGTTATATGGGATCTTCTGAAGACTCCTCCTCAACTCATGTACCATGATTATAATTCAGCAAGAATCGCTTTCAGCAATCCTTTGAAGTCGCCTTTGACGCGCTCAGTCACTTCTACTACTTCTTCGTGGTTGAGTTCTTCTTGGAAACCAGCAGCATGGTTAGTGATACATGAAATTCCTAGAACTTTCAAGCCTGAGTGGGCTGCCACAATAACTTCAGGAACAGTTGACATACCGACAGCATCTGCCCAAGTCTTATAGGCACGATCTCTGCTGGGGTTTCATAAGTCGGACCTGTTACACCGATATAGACACCTTCATCAAGCTTTAATGCCCAGTTTTTCTGCTACTTCATGGGCAGTTGTACGGTATTCTGGTGTGTAGGCTTTAGACATATCTAGGAAACGTGGACCAAAGTCATCCAAGTTTTCACCCATCAATGGGTTTTGACCAGTCATATTGATGTGGTCAGTAATAGCCATCAAGGTACCAGGACCGAAGCCGATACCTCCAGCAGCGTTGGTTACAATCACTCCTTCACATCCCAAAACTTTCATGACACGAACTGGGAAAGTCACCACTTCAAGGATTTCCTTCGTAGAAGTGGAAACGACCTGAAGAGCCAAGACTTTTACGTCAGCAAGATCACCATAAACCAATTTACCAGCATGTCCGACTACTGTGGATTGACCCCAGTTTGGAATGTCAGAGTAGTCTACTACGACTGCATTTTCGATTTCTTCAGCAATTCTCCAAGACCTGAACCAGGAATCAAGCCGAACTCAGCGCTTCAACTCCCTTTTTCTTTCAAAAAGCTGCTGTTTCATTGATTTTGTTAAATAAATGTCATTAGTTATCTCCTTCTTTATGTTTTAAAAATTGACTAATTTTGTCAAAAGGTATTAGCGTTACGAATGGTAATATTGCGATGAAAAGGCATCTTAAGCAGAGTGCTTGTGATAAGCTGTTTTAGGTAGCTAGCTTCTGACAATTTACCCCAGAAGATCCTAATTTCCCAAAATGAAGCACTTCATCGACCAGTTCCAAACTGTTCACTTTCTCGATGACTTGATCCACATCCACGCCCTCAGTATAAAATAGCACATCCTTTCGAGCCATCTCATGGTTCCACCAATCGGGAAGATTTCTAAGCTCCTCTTCATAGTCTTCGTGAGACAACAAGGAAAAACTCTGAATAAATGGATAGTATCTTTCAAAGAAAGCCTGTAAATTCTCTATTAGTTTAGTTCTAGGCACAATGCTATTAAAGAAAATATTGCCACTATTGATGTAGGTTTCTACATTTTCTAATCCCAACTCCGTCAATTCTTGACGCAAAGTTGAGCCATGACCACTTGTTCTTTCCACCGACATTAATACCTCTAACAAGTAGAGCGTAGCGAATCATCTTAAACTAATTTATCTAGAAACTTTCACCAATCATGGCAGTTTCAACGCAAAGTTATCTGCAATCGTTGCTGAGATGTCAGCGAAGTGTCAACTGGAATTAATCCATTGTCTTTAAAGGATGGACTGTATGCCAAAAAGTGGAATGTATTCACGCGTATGGTCGAGTACCAGCGTAGGTTGGGTCATTTCCGTGGTCAGCAGTAATCAAAAGAAGATCGTCTTCTCTCATGCGTGCCATGATCTCTGGCAAGCGTTCATCAAACTCATGCAAAGCAATCACGGTAACCATGAGCATTGCGACGGTGACCGTAAAGAGCATCAAAGTCTACCAAGTTGGTAAATAGAAGCCTTCTTGGAACTCAGGAAGTCCCATGGTCTTAATCAAAGGTATCTATACCGTGGCTATTTGATTTGTTATGGCCCATATCGTGGTTGATACCAGCACCGTTGAAGATATCGTTAATCTTACCAACTGCATATGTATCAATACCGGCTTCATTCAATTTGTCCAAATACAGTTGGAGCAAATGGAGATACAGCCAAGTCACGACGGTTAGCCGTACGAGTGAAGTTTCCAGGCTCACCAACATAGGACGAGCAATGATACGACCTAGAAGAGCTGGACGTTCCAAAGTGATCGAACGAGCATATTCACAGATACGGTAGAGTTCATCAAAGGAATGATGTCTTCGTGAGCTGCGATTTGAAGAACTGGGTCAGCTGATGTATAGATAATCAACTCGCCAGTTTCCATTTGGCGTGGTCCCAAAGTCATCGATTACTGCTGTTCCTGAGTATGGTTTGTTGGCTTCACGAATAACCTTGCGTCCTGAAAATTCTTCGATTTTTAGTAAGATTTCCTCTGAGAATCCATTCCAGAAAGTATCGAAAGGTTCAGTGATATTAAGTCCCATGATTTCCCAGTGACCAGTCATGGTATCTTTACCTAGAGATACCTCTTCAAGCTTAGTCGCATAACCTGTTGGATTGCTCTCAGCTGGAACTGTCTTCAATGGTGTTTCTCGAGGAATGTTCCCAAGACCAAGTTTTTGCCATATTTGGAACATTCAAACCTACTGATTTTTGAAATGTGTCCAAGCGTGTCTGATGCACCATCAGGAACACCAGCGTTGACAAAGTTATGAGCATCTGGTGCTGCACCGATTCCTACAGAATCTAGTACCACCAAGTGAATACGATTAAATTTTGGCATAGTGTGTCTCCTTTTTATTTTTGATTATTTTTGCTTTTTGTTGAAGTTAAAATCTGAACGCCCTCTTGTCCAGCAACGATGACCTTATCCACCATTTGGTTAAACAATCCATGCTCGACGACACCAACGACATGATCCAATTCTTGTCCAAGAGCAATTGGGTCTTCAATCACTTCAAGGCCAAATCGATGATAAAGTTTTGCATGTCAGTCACAAAACGTTGACCATCCTTTTCACGAAAGCTCGGTTTATAGCCAGCTCGTTCAAATCGACGGAAGACCTGTTCGGCACCATATTGAACAACCTCTACTGGTAATTTAAAGGCACCAAGTTTCTCTACTAGCTTACTTTCATCAACTACCCAGATATATTCTTTAGATGGAGTTGCGACAACCTTTTCCATGAGAAGGGCACCACCACCGCCTTTGATTCCGTTAAACTGACTGTCTACTTCATCTGCACCATCAACTGTCAGGTCTACAAAGTCCACTTGATCAATAGACTTAAGAGGAATATTGAGTCCTTCTGCCTGCTTGCTGGTCACACTAGAAGTCGTTACAGCTGTAATCTGTAAGCCCTCTTCCTTGATACGACGACCTATTTCTTCTACAAAATAGTAGGCAGTTGAGCCTGTTCCAAGCCCGACAACCATACCATCTTTGACGAACTCAGCAGCTTTTAATCCCTGCCATTTTTTTCAGATTTTTCCATATACACCTCAAATAGAGCTACTTCTATTATATCATGAATACGCTTCAAATTCATCCTTGCACTAGAAAAACCCGAACATTTTATGTCGGGTTTTGTGATGTTTACTTAACCATATCAGGGTCATAGTCGTAAAATCCAGTATCCAAGAAACGATTTTTAGGATGCAACTTGCGAACTTCTTCATCGAGCAAGAAGGCTTGGTCATGTGTAAAGTTACCTTCTTGAATTAAATCGCGCGCTTGGATAAAGAGTTTTGCAATTTCTACAAAGTTTTGGCCTGGAGTGTAGAGACCTTCAAGCTTCCAATGAGTGAAACCATGTTCTACCAACTCAGTCAACTTGGTCATCAAATCAAGGTCATTGTTAGCAAAGATATGAGTCCCATGATTGTCTTCAAAAATAGAATAATGGCTCTCTGGGTCACTTGGCTCAGCCAAGAACAAGTCACGTTGACGAGATTTTTCATCATCAATCTGTGTGAAATTATAGTAGTTTTGCAAGAGTGGACGCTTAGAATGGTGAATGACACTAGCTCCGTAAACCAAGACCTCAGCAGGAATTTCTAAAATTTCAGGCATTTTGAAAAGTTCTGCAGATGGGTATTTCACGCGCCAAAACTGCTTCTGACGCTCCTGCTTTTTGTCCCCAGAAGTTAATCTGACGACTGCTTGTGACCATGGTTGAGGCATCGTAGATGGTTTTAAAAGAATAGCCATCACGGTTAACCACATAAAAGACACCTGCGTCCCCAACTGTGATATAGTTCGTTTTGATTTCTTCTAAAAAGTCCAAGAAGGGCTTGATACGGTCCATCATGTCTTGGTGCATAAGAGCATTGACCGCAACGATTAATTCCTTACCGGCATCATGAACAATTTTTGCGATTTCACGCAATTCTTCATGACTAAAGGTAGTAGGCAAACGAAGACCAAAATCTTTCTCACCGACATAAATGCGGTCGACACCAGCATCAAGTAGCTGTTTTACTTGTTCAATACTTTCAGCAGTTGCTGTAATGATAATCTTTTCCATAGAGAAAATTATACCACATTTCCAAAAAATCAGCTATATAGAAAAGTGGGTCTTGTTAGTCCAAATTTTAAAAAAAGTGAACCGTATCAATAACAGTTCACTTTTTAGATTTATGCTTGTGTCTTTTCAACAAGTCGTCCGTCATTCATTACATAAATACGGTCAACCTTATCTAGTAAGCGAGTATCATGTGTAATCATGACAACACCCCTACCTTGCTCATGGGCAATTGAAGCCAGCATATCCGTCACTTGATAAGCACGTTGTGTATCCAAGCTAGCTGTCGGCTCATCTGCAAGTACGATACTAGGATTATTATAAAGGGCTCTAGCAATTGCAGCACGTTGGCGTTCACCACCAGAGAGAGCTTTGGGATAGTGATTTTGAACCTTTTCCAAATCCAACAAACTAAATAACTCTTGTCTATCACTTTTTTCTGATTTCTTTTTATCCAAACGGTCAATTAAATCTAATTGCTCCTTAACCGTTAAAAATGGAATTAAATTTGAAGCCTGGAGGATAAAACCAAATTCACTAAAGCGCAAATCCGTTTTTTCTTTTTCAGATAAATGCCCAGTCTCTTTTCCCTTTACTAGAATCTTTCCACTTGAAGCTTCCTGAAGTTGGCCTAGAGTCGTTAAAAAGGTTGTTTTACCTGATCCAGAAGGCCCCACAATCGCTACAAACTCCCCAGCGTTTAGCTGAAAATTAGTCTTATGGAGAGCTGTAACTTTCATATTGCCTTCGCCATAAGTTTTTGTTACTTGAATCATCTCAATTAATGTCGTCATATCATTCTCCTTATCATTCTGCAATCGCTGTAATTGGATCCACTTTAAGTAGACGCGGAAGCGAAATGACGCCACCTAGTAGTGCCATCAAGCAAATGACCAGGCTTAAGACAAAGTATGCCAACCAACTAGGGTAGAAAAAGAAGGTTGCAGGTAAGACTAAAATGACAGCCCAAATGGCTAATAAAGCCAATCCTATACCCAAACCAGATAAAAGAAAGATTTGGCAGAAAAGAGACCATACGATGGATTTTATCTGAATCCCTTGCGCTCGCATAATTCCATAGAGGCCTAATTTTTGAATAGTAATGATGTAGATAAAAATTCCTACAATCAGACCTGTAATGACAATCATAGCTAGAATCATTCCTGAGAATACATTGACCTGAGGGGTATAGCCAGGAATTTTTCGAAATCATTTTTGAATAGAAATCTGCTTCAAGCCATCGCCAGTCACTTCTACATCATTTTGCAATACCAATGCAGAGATTGAACGATTGCCTTTTGTTATTCCTTGTAAATCCCAATAGGTTGTTAAACTTGTAAAAACAACAGGTTCCGTGAAAAATTTATTTTCTCTGGTCAAACCTACAATCTTAAAACTTGTCTCACTTCCGTTGAGTTGAATAGCGTTCCCGAGTTTGATGCCGTAATTTTCAAAAGACTGGTCCACTACCACTTCTTGGTCATTTTCTGGGTAACGACCTTCAATCAAGGTTGGCGAGATAAAACTGTCCCACTCTTGACCAAAAATAGAGACATTCAACTTGTCACTACTATCGACAAGGTTTGTCACCGCAAACATGTAGCTTAGGGGAACAGCATCCTCAGACACTTTATCTTTGTAGTCTTTTTCTGGTATAAAGGATGCAGTCAAATTATCATTTGCATAATCGGATAGCACAACTCCTGTTGCTTGCCAATTATCAATAGCAGCCCTGTTATTTCGAACAAGACCGAGAGCCAAACTGGTCATAAAAAAGACCATAAAAGCAATGAGAAAAATGGTTGTTAGAATTAAACTGTAACGCAGTTTATTCTGTAAAATTTCTTTGATAGCAAGATACATGCCAATCTCCTTTAAGTATTCTGTTGTCGAGGAAACAAATTTCCTCTTTACCATAGCACTAAAGACAGAAAACTATCTCGTCATGAACAACTAGAATCAATTTAAAAGAATCCTGTCCTTACTTCAAAATTGAATTTATTTGCATCTGTGTATGATTTTTATTCGTTTCAACCATCAAATTTCCCCTCATTGAAATAAGAGAAAAATAATAAAGTTTAAACGGTTTACTCATCCTATCATTTTCCCATCAGCATGTCAAGAAAACCGAAATTGGCCTTGATAACAGATTTTATGCAATTTGTAACAATCCTGTAATAATTCTCTCTTTAAAAAATGATAAAATAGTAATGTACTGTTAAGGAGAGAAATATGCCCGCAAGAAAACTACACCCGTATGAGTTAGAACAAGAAAGTAAAAAAACTGCTCAATTTCAAGATTATGTTCCAGAAAATACTTCTGTTGCTAGTGTAAAGGAAGTCCTATTTTTTGTAAACATTGCTTGCTTCTGTGTCTTTTTAGCTATCTTTAGCTTTATGTTCTTATCGCTTAAATTGAACACTGTTTTATCATTTGCTTTGGCTATCGGCCTCAGTCTTGTAGCTTTACAATTTCAGCGCACTTTTATCAAGAAAAAATTCAAATAAAAACCTTCGATAAATCGAAGGTTTTTTTATTTATTCTTTCGTTTTGATGGTGTTGTGATAGCTATCTTGACTTCAAAAATTGTTCCGTTAGGTTTGTTATCTTTCACACTGATAGAGCCTTTTAAGGCATCGACGATCTGCTTAGCTAAAGACAAGCCTAAACCGAAACCACCCTTTTGCCGTGTACGTGCCTTATCAACACGATAAAAACGATCAAAAATTTTCTTTTTATCAGCTGCAGAAATACCGATCCCATTATCAGCTACCGTTAAATAGAGGCTTCGTTCTTTCGTTGAAATCTCAAAATATATATCTCCTTCTTCTTCAGTATACTTGACCGCATTGTCAAACAGAATGGTCATCAATTGCTTGAGGAGGAGTTTATCTGTGATAATGGTGCGATGAACACGATTTTGGAAACGAAAAACACGATTATTCTCGGACGCAATCATCTCATAGTTAGTAAAGGTTGTATTAAAGAAGTCTGGCTCTACCTCTCCAAACTCAGGCTTGATTCCATCATCCCTACGTGCCAGATTGAGAAGGTTAGTCGTTAGAAACTTCATATTTCGAACTTCTTCCAAACTAGAAGCGATACTCTCACTTGACTCCATAATAGTCGCCTCTGGTTTTCTAAAAAGAGTTTCCAGACGGTTCTGAAGAACTGCCAACGGAGTCCGTAATTCATGACTGGCATTTTCCACAAAGCTTTTCTGCTTTTGCATACTTTCAAGTAAGGGTTTAACACTGACACGTGCAAGATAGAGACTGGCTAAGATAGATAGAATCCAAAAACTTGCCATCACCACCACGATTAACTGCTCGTGGTTTTGACTAATTTGCTCTAGTTGGCTTGTGTTAATCAGGATAGCAGCATACTTAATATTAGTCGAAACAGAATCAATATTCATTTCCGTTAAGACCACCCGATAAATCTCATCCTGGCCGTAGCTATTCACAACATGAAGTTGTCGGATATGGTTTAAATCCTTTTTATTGAAAGTTATTCTGTCTAATCCTAAAAAGCGATTGCCAGTCACTAATTGATTCAAATTTGAATCTAGCAAAATCACTTCAGTATTGGAACTCACATTTGGCTTTTTATCAGATGCTGAAGCGACACTGCCACTACCTAAATCCTTAACGTCTTCAGTTGCACGATTGACCGCCAATTGAATGATGTCCTGAGGATTGTTGCTGAGAGATAGCAGTTTCTCATCCACTGATGTGTAGAGACTGGAGTGCATAACCTGCAAGATAATCAAGGTCATGGCAGAGAAAATTAGGGTGAAAACACCAAAATTACGGATAAAGTAGCTAAAATCTTCTGCGTACCAATTCTTTTTTAATTTCTTAAACATGTTTTAAAATATACCCAACACTACGCAAAGTTTGGAGATTTTCAGCAAAGGCTGAACCTTTCAATTTCTTACGAACTTTTGATACATAAACTTCTACAACGGAAATGGTTGTGTCACTATCAAATCCCCATAAACGGTCAAAGATTTGGGTTTTTGGTAAGATGACATTTTGGTTTTTGGAGAAATAGACCAAGAGTTCAAATTCTTTACCAAGAGCTCAACAGAGGCATCTTGAACCTTAACTTCATTAGTAGATAGATTGACTGTCAAATCACCGTACGTTAAGAGTATTTTTCGTTAAATTTACCCTGAGCGTTTGAGAAGGGCCTGAATACGCATCTTGAGTTCTTCTAGATAAAATGGTTTGGTTAGATAATCATCTGCTCCCAGCTCAAACCCATGTCCTTTGTCATCAAGACTTTCCTTGGCTGTCATGATGAGAACTGGAGTCGAAACACCTTTTTCACGTAGTTCTTTTAAGACTTGGAAACCATTTTTTTCTGGTAACATCAAGTCCAATAGAATCAAGTCATAGACACCACTTTCAGCCTCGTAGAGTCCTTCTTCACCATCAAATACCTGCATAACATCTGCAAAATCATCCAAAAAAATCAAAGACTGAATTTGACAGGCCTAGGTCATCTTCCACTAATAAATTTTAATCATCAAAAATTCCTCCTTATTATATCCATTATAGCAAAAATATCTTAAAAAACTCAACTTTCCTTGTTTTTTTCTAGAGAAAGTTGAGTTTTTATATCTATTAGTCAAAGTAGTTTTTAAGCCTTGCCATATTGTGCAACAACTGCTTCAACTGCTACTTTTTCACGTTTAATCAATTCAACGCGCGCTGCGATATCCTTGATACCCATGCTGATATTACGGCTAAGGGCAAGATCAGAAAGTTGTGGTTCAAAGAAAGCCTTATACTCTGCCAAACGTTGTTCTGTTTTAAAGATGTGTGATGGGAAGATGACAAAAGCTGTCAAAGCTCATATCTCCACCAAGAGCGCCTTGATCAATCCCAGTTTTCACGAGCCCCAAACCCAAACAGTTTCTTGGGTAGCTTGGTGTCCAAGGAATTGGAGGTACCATGCTGAAAGGTCTTGTGGTTTCACGACAAATTTGTCCTTCCAAGTTGCAAGAAGAGTTTGGATGTTTTCTGCATCTGTACTGTATGCAAGCGCAGCTGCTAATTGACGTTTGAAAACTGCATCTGTTGCATGAGTGTATAGGTCTAGGTAAGTTGCAACCAAGTCCTTAGTCTCATTGTGTTTAATCTCATTGATGAGGACTTGAGCACGAATAGCTGCTGGAAGTCCTACAAGATTTTTCTTTATGGGCTGCAAAGATTTGACTTGCTACCTGACTAGCTTCTTCATCATTTGAACGAATCATCATAGAAATGGTCAATTGACGAACCAACTCATCCTCATCTGATTCTCCGTCTTTCGCTTCAAAAGCCAAGTCGCTCATAGTTGTGACAGGGCCAATTTAGCAACCAGAGTGTTAAAAGGCTTTCTCAGCTTCTGTTCCTTCATCGATAAAAGCGCTCAAGGGCAGAAACAACTTGAGAAACTGCAGCAACAACCAGGTAAGACTCTTCCTTAGCAAGTTTATCAAGTACTGGCAACAAGTCTGCATATGATACATGTCCTGCTTCAGCAAGCAAACGACGTTCTTGGACGATTTGAAGCTTACTTGTGTTATCAAGTTCAACTAATTCTGAAAGGATAGCATCCAGTAATTCACCTTGATAGTCAGTAATGTAGTGGGCAGTGTTTTCAGTGTTGAGACGAAGAGCTGTTTTGTTTTCAGCAAGAAGCTGCATAACCTGGAATTTCGATGCTTTCAGTTTCAAGTGTATCTGGCAAACCTTTCCAGTTACTGTTAAGGGGTACTACCCAAAGACGGTTCTTGTCTTCATGCTCACCGATGAAGAATTGTTTTTGTGAAATCTTCAAAACATCATTTTCAACTGTAGCAGTCAAAACTGGATAACCAGGTTGCTCCAACCAAGAATCCATAAAAGGCTGCTACATCACGTCCTGATGCTTGACCAAGGGCATTCCAAAGGTCACGTCCAATAGTGTTTCCGTATTGGTGTTTTTCAAAGTATGCGTGCAAACCTTTAGCAAAATCAGCATCTCCTAGCCAACGACGAAGCATGTGCATGAGACGGCTTCCTTTAGCATAAACGATAGCAGAGTCAAAGAGTGTATTGATTTCATCTGGGTGTTTGACTTCAACGTGGACAGACTGAACACCATCAGTTGCATCACGTTTAAGAGCGGCTGGCACTCCACTTGTTTGGAAATCTTCAAAGATATTCCAGCTTGGCTCAATCGCATCCACACAGACGTATTCCATCATGTTGGCGAAGCTTTCGTTGAGCCAGAGGTCATCCCACCATTTCATAGTTACTAGGTTACCGAACCATTGGTGGGCAAGCTCATGGGCAATGACAAGAGCAACTTGTTGACGGGTGGCAAAGGTAGAGTTCTCATCCACAACCAAGTAAACTTCACGGTAAGTCACTAGACCCCAGTTTTCCATAGCACCTGCTGAGAAGTCAGGAAGGGCGATATGAAGAGATTGAGGGATTGGATACTTGACTCCGTAGTAGTCTTCGTAAAATTCGATAGAACGAACAGCGATATCTAGTGAGAAATCAAGGTTTGAAAGTGGATGGGCTTTGGTTGAGTAGACACCTACCAGCGTACCATTTTTAGTTTTAGCAGTTACTCCTTGCAAATCACCAGCTACGAAAGCTAGCAAGTAAGAAGACATACGAGGTGTAGTTTCAAACTTCCAGATGCCAGTTTCCTTGCGGTTTTCAACATCGATTTCGGGCATGTTTGACAAGGCAAGTTCGCCATCTGCTTGGTCAAAACGAAGAGCTAGGTCAAAGGTTGCTTTCGCTTCTGGCTCATCCACACATGGGAAGGCTTCACGGGCAAAATGGCTCTCAAACTGAGTCGACAAAACTTCCTTCTTAACTCCATCAACTGTGTAGTATGATGGATAGATTCCTGTCATGTTGTCAGTAATTTTACCTGAAAAAGCAATAACCAATTCAACTGAACCTGCTTCTGCAAGTTCGATATGAAGAGCTTCGTTTTCGTTATCAACTGTAAATGGACGAGCTTGTCCTGCTACTTCAACAGAAGCAATTTCCAAGTCTTTTTGGTGAAGGGAAATACGGTCACTTTTAGCTTGACCGGTAACGGTTACTTTTCCTGAAAACCTCTTGGTCTCACGACTCAAGTCTAAAAATAAATCATAATGTTCAGGAACAAATTTTTCGATATAATGTTCTACTGCTTGCATCATATTCTCCTATTCTAAATTTCTGAGCGAATGCTCTAGTTCAAACATACCTATTTTATCATATTTTTAGTCAGAAAAAAGCTTTGAAAGTTCATTTATACAATTTTAGTCTTTTTGAGCTAAAATAATAAGAAAAAAAGGTTTTGTAAAACCTAAATTTCTAGATTTTAAGCCTGTTTTGGGATTTTGTCAAAACAAGTCAAAAACTCCAAAATTTATAGAAAATTTGCATCGATTTCGTTGACTAATGTATACGTTAGTGCTAAAATTAGTTTGTTTGGTATATTAAATAATAAGGAGGACCAATGAAAAAGCTATTTTTTGCTGTTTTTTCTGCGTTTGCGGCCCTTGCACTTCTAATTTCTATCGGTGCATATAGAACGCAAGCAAAAGAATTAACCAGCCAAGTGAAAATTTCTCAAGTGACAACTGAAGGCGAAAAGATTTCATATCACTGGGAAATTGACAATGGCGTGAAGTCAGTGATACATTCACAATTTCTATGCCAGAGGACGTTAAGTTTGCTTCTTCTGCTTTTAGCTCAATGAAAAATGCTAGTGGCGAAGAAATTGCAACAGGTAAAGTATCAGATGATGGTAAGACGCTTACTATTACCTTCGTAAAAGGAGGAAATAAAGGAGCTGCAGGAAACGTATCATTCTGGTACAAATGGGATGGAATAACACCACTGGTCAAGACCAAGAACGCTCCTATCAAGATTGGATCCAGAATCTACAATCGTGAAACGTTCTGGAACTGGACCAGTTCAGTATTACTTCCAATCAAGAAGTACAACTCAGGTGGAACTGACACACAACTCTCAGCATGCTCAAAAAAATCTGGGGTCCAACAGGAATTCCAGACTGGAGAGACACTCTCACAGTAACAGAACCAGCTACAGATGGTTTCTTAACATAGCACATCTCAGTAAATAACTGCTGTTGATAAAAGCTCCAGCTTCAAGCATCGTGTTTACTGACCAAATACCTAACCTTCCAGCATGACTTTAGCCGTCTAAAATCAGCTAAAGGACAAGATGTTTCTCAATACTTCAAAGGTGGATACTACTTGCAGCATCATTTGACTTAAAAGTTATGGAAAAACTTTTGTAGTTGATGGAAAACCAATGTCAGGACTAGGGTTTGGAACCATACATTGAGTGGACAGACCATGGATTTAAACTTGATTTGACTAAGGTCAGCGACCAATTTAAAGTTGAATCTACAGACGAGTACCCTATCATGCAAACACTTCTACAACATGCTGATCAAATCAAGAGCGTAACAAACGTTGCTTCTCTAACAAGCGATCAACACAAAACAGCTGTATCCAAAGAAAACACTTGGATTAACAAAAGCGCTTCAGCAGATGCACAAGTCTTCAATAGTGATGTAACAACTGGAGCTCGACTACATCTGAGCTCCACTACAACTGGGCTCAGCTACAACTGGGCTCCAGCTACAACTGAGCTCCAGCTACAACTGGGCTCCAGCTACTACTGGGCTCCAGCTACTGCTGGGCTCCAGCTACAGCTGGGCTCCAGCTACAACTGGGCTCAGCTACAGCTGGGCTCCAGCAACTACTGGAGCTCACAACTGCTGGGCTCAGCTACAGCTGGGCTCCAGCTGCAGCTGGGCTCCAGCTACAGCTGGGCTCCAACTGCAGCTGGGCTCCAGCTACAGCTGGGCTCAGCTACAGCTGGGCTCCAGCTGCAGCTGGGCTCCAGCTACAGCTGGGCTCCAGCTACAGCTGGGCTCCAGCTACAGCTGGGCTCCAGCAACTACTGGGCTCAGCTACAGCTGGGCTCCAGCTACAGCTGGGCTCCAGCTGCAGCTGGGCTCAGCAACTAGCTGGGCTCAAGCTACAGCTGGGCTCCAGCTACAGCTGGGCTCCAACTACAGCTGGGCTCCAGCTACAGCTGGGCTCCAGCTACAGCTGAGGGCTCCAGCACTACTGGGCTCCAGCTACAGCTGGGCTCCAGCTGCAACTGGGCTCCAGCTACAGCTGGGCTCAACAACTACTGGAGCTCCAACAACTACTGGGCTACAACAACAACTGAGGGACAAACCAGGACTTCCAAATACTGGTGAACGTAATAGTCTAATTGTTTCTGTTGCTGGTGTTGCAATGCTTATCGTAGCTGTGGAACAGTTTTACATTATCGTAAAAATAATCAACCAATGTAGAAGTGATGAGAATAGGGTTTTCAAAAGATAACTATCTTTGAGAAACTTTATCTATAACTTCACTTGTTAGATTCAAAAAGCGGACATGATTGTCCGCTTTTTGTTACTCATTTTAATCATTTAAAGTCAGAAAAAGCTTTGGACAATGATTTCCCAAAACTTTCTTATGTCTGCTTTTTTTACAAGGGTAGAACCTTTTGAAATTCTTCTAAAACAACCTTGCTTTCAGGTGTAAACGTCAGACCTGCTTCCTCCAGCCACTCCGTGAAAAAAACTCCTCATGAACCTGACGCCAATAGGCTGAGATTTATCGCCTTCACCTTCCTTGTAGGCATGGTCAGCTGACACTTGATAGAAAGGCTGAACGAAACCTTTGTAATTTCGACAATGCAGACAGCCTGGTTTCTGACTGTCTAAAAATGACATCGAAAAGTCCCTTCTTGGGGAAGGGGTTCGTCCTCTACTGCGTAGAGGTCGTAGGCTGAGGCTGTTGCTGTTTTTTCGCCTCTTAGAACCAAGTCAGCCAAGAGATCTGCTTCCACTCAAAAGGCCCAGGCATCTATCTCATCACCGATAGAGGGTTGATTTGCTTATGAGGCGTTCCACATTTCTTGCGGTGTCATAGGTTCTCCTTTGTCTTTTTACTTTCTTCTTTTTACACGTTTGAGATGATCTGGATGGTTAATCTCTAAATTAAAAATCTCCGGAATAGAGACTGTAGTGGATAATGCACTCGATATCCCATCTGATTCATTTTTTTGTATGAAAGAAGTATTCAGATAGCCTGCTACAGCAAAATCTATCATTTTCATCCTTGCTTTATCCTGCATCTGTCTCAGCATTTCTAACATAATGGGACTTTCCATATCATGCCATTGACTATTTCTCACAGTGGCAAAAACAAAAGAAGTTAAATCATTCATTCCCACTACAATCTTTGAAATACCAGTTTCCAGTATCCTGTCTAAGTCAAAATAAGCTGACGGTAATTCAATCATTGTTCCAACTTTTCCAGTAAAACCATGCTGGCGCAATACTCTAATAGCTTGTTTTAACTGTTCAGCATCATTCACAAAAGGAAAAATAACAGACAGATTGGGATTGGTTTGATAAACTTCTGTAACGACATGTGCCTCAGCCTGAAATTCATCCAGACACGCCAGTAAACGCCTAGTTCCTCTATATCCAAATAAGGGGTGGCGTTCGTCAAAATACTCTTTAGTCCCGTCTAGACTATTTGCTTCTGCATTTGTTAACTCTGAAAAGCGATACAGACTTCTTCATCTGAGTATAAATGGCAAATGGTGTCTAGATAATCTTTACAAATTGCTGACAACTTGGTAACAGGATGTTTTTGATTGAGCTCTCTCAACAAGTATTCGTCACGAATCATACCGATATGGTGAAATAGTTGAGGATAAACTTTTTCAACAATTTGTTCTCCACTAAGAGCCAGTTGATTATTCATCTTTCACCTTCCAATCTCTATAACTTGTCGGTTCTAATTCTGAAATCCTCGTAACTTTGCCTTCACTAATTCTTGACTACCACCCGGTAAATCAAAACGATGCCGATAGGGTCCTCTCGTTTTCTCAATGCAGAAGTTTCCCATCTTGAGAGACAGACTCCGTATACACCAAAGTGCTGTTTGATTTTTCATCGGATCCCCTAGCTAAACTCAGCCACCATCAATAGTGAGAATTTGCCCTTGCATGGTGCTTGCTTTTCCACTTGCTAGGGAAAAGTGTAACATCTGCTATTTCCTCTGGCTCAATCCAGCGTTTTGATGGGTGTTTCACTGGCTACCCAGTCCGCCAAACCACCTGGCTCAAAGTCAGCGGCGGTCATAGCCGTTTTGACAGCACCTGGTGCGATACCAAAGACCTGAATCCAGCTTCTGCATAGTCTAGAGCCAATTGCTTGGTAAAAGCCAGCCAAGAGCATGTTTAGAGGAGGTATGAGCGTGGCCTCCTCCACCAGCTAGATTTAGAGCAATGGAGCACATATTGATGATGATGCCCTTTTTCTCCAGCATGTCTGTCAAATAATGTCGAGTCAGCTCCACCGAGTCACATAGTTGATTTCAAAAATCTCTTGGTTTCCTGGGCGAGATTGTTCCAGTAAAGGTTTGTAATCATCCAAAAACTCAGCCATGTTGCAGAGCACATCCACCTGAGGGCACCAGTCAAAAATTGGTTCCAAGTCAAGGGTTAGATCACGTTGTAAAAGTGGAAATCGCCGTCTAGAGACTGGATTTTCTCATGATCACACCATAAACCTGATAACCTTTTTCTAAAAATAGACGAGCTTGAGCCAGACCAATCCCGGGCTCACGCCCGTAATCAAGATCCGTTTAGTCATGGACTTCCACCCAATCTGTCGCTAAGACATCACAAGAGTTGGGCTCCACATGAAAAACCTTCCCCTTCACCAGATACGTTGATGAGAAATGAGATTGTCACTTCAAGGGCGACGCCATTTTTTGCTCGATGGTATCAAAAAGTTGCACATAGTTTTCAGCCCCACCCAGCCAGTACACTATTTCTTCTTAGCCTTTAGTCAGGTAAAATCTCTTCAGATGTCATGTTTTTCTCCTTTATAGTTCTCTTGTTTTATTATAACAAAAACCGTTTTTGCAACGGCTTTTTGACAATTATTTTCATGATTTCTTAAGCTTTAGTAAATTACCACTGCAAACCAGCTTCTCTGATTTCCTTTTTAGAGGCATATTTCCCATTTGGTCGATGCCATCTTCCTTTTCTATCTTTAAAGTAACCACCTGTATTACTACTTTGTGGCTCTTCTTCTGCAGGTGCTGGTGTCTCAGTTTCCTGCTGAGTCGTTTCTTCTGTTGCCTTCTTCTCTGCTTCTTTTTTAGCTTTTTCTTGCGCTTCTTTTTCTTCAGCCTCTTTCTTAGCTTTTTCCTCGGCTGCCTTTTGCTCAGCGGCGCGTTCCTCAGCTGAGTTGACTGTGTTCTTTGCAGTGCCGTCAGCATAATTTATCTCTGCATTTGCTGAAACATTCTCTAAAGTCACATGGGTCACGGAATACTTATCAAGTTTTTCCTTACTACTACCTAATTTAATCTCAAGTAAATTCCCATCCGAATCAATCCCTACGTACTGGAGGACAATCTGTCTCGGAATCAATTCATCATCCTTATAAACTGCTGTTACCTTATAGTCAAGATAATAATTAGGATGATTTGCAAGCCATGAATCGAGTCCATTTTCATAATAGAGCATGCTACTTTGATTTTTTATCATCCGTTCCGGTAAAAGGCACCTGTATTTAACCAGGCTGTCGTAGGAACAGATTGCGACCTTCATCATTGAGTCCACTAAATTGATAACCAACTAAATGCCCACGATTCATCAACCAGGCTTCCTTTGTGCCATCACCAAAAGTAAAATTTATAGTTATGCCATCCAACTGGATCAAACTTTAATTTCGCTTCTCGCTTGTCTTTGGGTTCATCACTATCTTTCAGCTGAATATGAGCATAAGTTGCACGAGTTGAATCAAGTTCCCCGAGTTCTAGCTGCTTTTTCGTTCTTAAAAAGTAAGTAGACCAGCTTCTTTGTATAGCTTTTTTTATTATCCTGCGTAGTCTGTTCAGTCGTAACGAGCTCAGCCACTCTCACCTCATCTTTATGCTTCGAGCAACCAACAGATGTCAAAAGTGAAAGTAGAACAACAAGTCAAAACTATTTTTCATTTCAAATGCTCCTAATTTTATAGATTCTTTATTATATTGTTATTTTATTCTATCATTAATAATTTGCATTTTCAAACAATTATATAAATTTTTAAATAAATATAAAAAGAGCGAGTATCACCTCGCTCTTGAATAAAGTTGATAGAAAAAGAATACATTTTATAATATTTTAAAAGATTTAATTCTTTTAATTACTTTATTTCTATAAGTTTTTGATATATATTTAGTTAATTCTTGTTGTTGACTTGCTGTTAGTTTTGAAAGTACGAATCAAAACTGTACCATACACATAATGTGAACCAGGTTGAAGAGGTTCCATCATATGTGCTAATATATTTATTACGCTGTTCTGCTTCCTCTTTGGTTTTATAAACCTCTATATTTTCCTCCAGCATCATTTCCTTTTTGAATAATATCTGAACCTTCTACTGCAGGAGTTGCTTGATTATCTACAAAATAAACCGATGCTGCTATAACCACCCTGTTTATTTAAGTGCTTATTAGGATCATTACTTTCTGTCACAGATTGTACTCCAGTAATTGTATCAACTTCTTTAAGTCTTTCCTCAACAAATGTACTTGATGGATTCGTAATTTGTTTTTAATTGAATGATACTATTTTGTATTTTTAATTTATCATTTTAATTCATTTTTGATTTTCGTCATAACTTAACAGTTGATTCATTTCATCAATCTGATTTTCAATATCTTTTGTTTTTTTCTCTATTTCAGGTACTTTTCTTATTGATTTTTGAGTTTCTTCAACAGATTTCTTTAAGTCATCTAAAGTATTTGGTTCTAGTGCTTCTTCTCCTTTTTCAACCACCGTTTCAGCCTCAGATAATAAGTCTTCAATATCTTTATTTTTTTCTTTTTAGAGATGTGAAGCCTTCTCAAAGTTACTGACAGCAGTTTTATAAGGTACATAAGATAAAAAAATAATAACCCAAACTAACACCTAGTATTGCAAGTATCATAATAGATATGATTGCTATAATTTTTTTCATATTTAGTTCCCTAAAAATTTTTATTTTATTATACTATCATTGGTTTGTATTTTCAAACAATTATATAAATTTTTAAATAATTATAAAAAGAGCGAGTATCACCTCGCTCTTAATAAAATATTTTTAGTTTCTAAGGTAAATCATTCCCTCTTTGCGTAAATCTCATACCATTCTTTTCGAGTTAGGTTAACATTGCTTGCGCTTGCTTCTGTCAAATGTTTGGGGTTAGTTGTTCCTACTACTGCCATCTTAGCTGTGTAGCGTAACCCAAAGCGATAGCAATAGCTGATGGGCTTACACCGTATTTTTAAGGCTAATCGATTTGAGGACTTGGTTTAGTTGTTGGAACTTCTCATTGCCGACAAAACTCCTTTGAAAATATCCGGATGCAAGACGGCCAGGCCTGAATAACCATGTCGTTTAATTTGCAGTATTCAAAGACGCTACCATCACGCAAAGCTGCCTTGTCACCTTCCATATTGACATGGAAACCTGATTCAAATCCTGGCGTGAAAGCTGCACTTAGTTGTAATTGATTGATAGATAAAGGTTGTTTGACCTCTTTCTTCAGTAATTCCATCATCATAGGTTTTGATTGGACACACCGAAGTCTCGAACTTTACCTGATGTGTGTAGAATTTCAAAGGCTTGAGCCACTGATCAGCTTCCATCAAAGCATCTGGACGATGGAGAGCAAGCTATCTATATAATCAACCTGCAATCTTTTTAGAATCCCGTCTACTGATTCTAAAATATAATCTTTGAAAAAAATCAAAATAGAGTAAATTCTTCTATGCGAATGCCACACTTGGACTGGATCCACATCTTTTCTCGCAGGTCAGGACGAGTGTTTAACACTTGACCCAGTAATTCTTCGCAACGACCTCCACCATAGATATCTGCCAAGTCAAAAGGCATTGATTCCTACAGATAGGGACTGTTTCAACCACTCCTCCACTTCTTTAACCGATTTGTCACTGATTCGCATCATTCCGAGGACGATTTCGGACAATTCTCTTTTTCTCTTGACCAAATGGGATGTATTTCATGGCAATTTCCTCCGTTTTTCTTCATTATAATGCAGAATGCCTCTTTTTATCAACTATCGTCAAACAAAAGAAAAGAACCAGTTCAAACTGGTCCTTTTAAATCTTAATAATCACACTTCCGTTTGGTACAGCTGGATCAGACTGTAGAAGGGTTAATTTGCCATCATGTTCAGCTGAGAGAATCATCCCTTGGCTGACATATTTTTTCATCATTTTACGTGGTTTGAGGTTGGCAACGATTTGTACTTTCTTGCCGACCAATTCTTGTTCGTTTGGATAGAATTTCGCAATACCAGACAGGATTTGACGATCTTCACCATCACCAGCATCTAAGCGGAATTGAGCAACTTATCAGAACCTTCTACTTTAGAAACTTCTTTGACTTCTGCGACACGAGTTTCAACCTGTCAAAGTCTTCAAACTTGATTTCTTCCTTGTTCAGTTTTGAGTTCAACTTCATCTGGATTCCATTCTTTCTCGACGGCTGACTTGTTACCTTCCATTTGTTTCCTTGATATAAGGCAATCTCTTCTTCCATGTCCAGACGTGGGAAGATAGGTGTTCCTTTGGCAACTACAGTGACATTTGCAGGGAAATCAGCTAAACTCAAGTTTTCAAGACTAGAAACTTCTGCTAGACCAAGTTGTGCCAATACAGCGCGACTGGTTTCCATCATAAATGGCTCAATCAAGTGCGCTACGACGCGAAGACTGTGCTGCTCAAGTGACTCATCACACTTGCCAGTGGTCCTGAAAGGGCTTCATCCTAGCCAGACCCAAGCGCTGTCTCATCGATGTATGTTGTTAGTACGTGAGATAAGAGTCCAGACTGCTTCAAGTGCACGTGGGTGATCAACTGCTTCCATGTAGGTATGGTAGTCAGTCGATTGATTGTTCTGCCACTTGAGCAAAGGCATTGTCAAAGTCTGTCACACCCTCTACATAGGCAGGGGATTTGTCCATCAAAGTACTTGTTAATCATGAAACCGTACGGTTGAGGAGGTTTCCTAGGGTCATTTGCCAATTCATAGTTGATACGGCCTACATAGTCTTCTGGGTGAAGGTTCCGTCTGAGCCAACTGGAAGGCTACGCATGAGGTAGTAACAAAGTGGATCGAGACCATAACGCTCTACTAACATTTCAGGGTAAACGACATTTCCCTTTGAACTTAGACATCTTTGCCATCTTTCGCGACAAAAACCAACCATGGGCAATCAAAGCGATCAGGCAATTTCATATCCAACATCATGAAAGGATTGGCCAGTAGATTGAGTGGAAACGAAGAATATCCTTTCCTACCATATGGAAGACAGTTCCATTCCAGAACTTTATCATAGTTAGCATGATCATCTTGACCGTAGCCAGAGCTGTCGCATAGTTAGAAGAGCATCAATCAAACGTAGACATACGTGTTTTTGGGATTTGATGGGACTACGTACCCAGGTAAGGTTGTACGAGAAACCGTCAAGTCTTTCAAACCTGGCTCAATAAGTTTCGCAACATTTCATTGAGACGGCCATCTGGAGTGATGAAGTCAGGATGTGATTTGAAAAATTCGACCAAAGCGGTCTTGGTATTTGCTGAGGCGAAGAAGTAAGACTCTTCTGAAACCCATTCAACCTCGTGACCTGATGGACGATACCACCGTTACACTTTCAGCTTCATCATCGGAAAACTTCCGCAGACTGACTTTCTGTAAAGAATTCCTCATCTGAGCTGAATACCAACCAGGTATTCACCCAAGTAAATACTCATCTTGAGCAAGCAAGCGATTTCAAAAGACTTGTAGCTACTACTTTTCATAGATCATCATGTGGTACGGATGAATTATCGTATGAGATATCAGCAATTTCAAAGTTCTTTGACTCAGCTGCCATGCCGTCAGCATAGGCTTGAGGCGTGATACCAGCTTCTTCAAGCTTTCTGTTGGATCTTTTTGACCATGTTCATCAAGACCTGTCAGATAAAAAGACATCGTCAGCCATGCAGGCGTTTGTGAGCTGGGACATCTGCAAGCGATGGTAGTGTAGGCAGAACGATATAGAAATTTACCAGATGGATAGTAAATCCGTGTTGTAATATAAAATTCTTTGTCAGACATATTTCCTTTCCAGGCTAATGAAACCTGTTTTATAACACTTCATTATACCATATTTTAGTGATTTTCGAAATGAAATCCATACAAAAACAAGATAGACAAGTGTCCATCTTGTTTTTCCTGTTGATGATCTTATTCATGGCAAAGTAGCTTCAATTGGATCAGCTTAGAGGCTTTGTTGGCTGGTAAAACACCGAATATCATACCGATACCTGCCGAGACCGCTTCAGCTAAAGGGCGAGTTGGGATGGATGCGCCAACTTCGAGTCTGCACATCTGTGAAGTAGAGCCCCTACGCTGCAGTCACTCCTGCGGCGAACAGAGACCAGATGAAACCACCTAACATGAGTTAAAAGTCATAGATTCAATCAAAAATTCGAACAGAATGTTTCCCACGTGTTGCTCCTAGCGTTTTACGTGGGCTAATCTCACGAGTACACTCTGTCACTGAGACGAGCATAATGTTCATAACTGCCAGGTACCACCGACAGGAAATCCCGCACTGCACTAATAATCGGTGTTATGAAGCCAAAGAGTTGTTGAATTTCTTGGAGACTGACGGGCATCTGCAGCACTGATACTTTCCCTTGTGGAGACCCGCAATCTCTGTCATTCTTCTAGCCAGTTCGTGGATGCAAAGTCTGGGTCAAGTCTAGCTATCGTTTAACACGAAACACAATATCAGAAATCTCATCGGTGTTAAAATTGGATAAAGATATTAGTCGTGATTGAGAGTCCTCAATCCCAAAAGGTTTTGCGACCTTAGCTTCCTTTACTTGCATAAACAGCTCACGTGGCGCTTTGAACAATCTGGTTGAGCTTCTTGCCAGAACAAAAAGGCTGTTGACTGAGTTCTTCATCTAAAAGATAACACTGAAATCCTTATAATCTTGTTCTTAGACTCCCGGCCTGCAACGATTTGATTTTCAACCGCATCCATATAGGTGATGTTTCCACCACTCGTCAAGCTGGCGCGTTCGACCTTTTGTCATATAAGTCAGGGTCCATTGGATGAGTTGGTTACATAGTAGCTGTCGCACCCTTGAAGCTTAGCAGCTTCACCAACTTAGGCTTCTTGAGGTTTTGGTGGTTCAACCATGCACTCTTCCTCTTTACCCAGACAGGTCAAACAGATTGCTTCTGGGTAAAGGAGACGCATCCTTACTCTTTTTGGTGAAAAAGACATGAGATGTGTTTTCTGAGACTTTGGTCATTTTTTGTCATTGACCTGACGAGACATGGAGATCTTCCGATGCCATGATACGACAGCTGAGAAACACCGATGATGATACAATCATGGTCAGGAAGGACGCATCTTGTGGGCATGATAGAAGAAAAATAGACTTTCAGATTCTGCATCTTAGTTTTTCCTCTTTTCTTCGATACCACTATCAGATGAAATAACACCATCGCGGATGAGTTTGACGCTTCCATAGGCGGCAATTTCAGGCTCATACGTTTACCATAATGATGGTTTTCCTTCTTTTGTTTAATTCAGCTCAAAGTTGCAGTTGTTTGGTTCCTGTTTTGGTATCCAGCGCTCCAGTCGGTTCGTCTGCTAGAGTTGAAGGATTGTTGACCAATGCGCGCGCTATGGCAGCTCTCTGCTGACACCTGATAATTCCGAGTAGTAAGTGATGCGCTCGATCAGTTCAACCTTTTCCAGACTCTTCTGCCTAGTTTGCGACGTTTAGAGCTGAAACTCCTGCATAAATCAGGAGAGTTCCCGCATTTTGTAGAGCATTCATCTTGGACAAAGAGAAAGAATTGTTGAAAAGACAAGCCGATTTCTTGATTTCGAACCTTGGCTGGTGTTTTCACCCCAAACCAGCTACTTCTGCGTCTGAAAATACTGACCACTTGTAGGTGTATCTAACATACCAATGGGTATTCCTGGGTTGACTTACCAGAACAGATGGTCCCGTAATAGCCACGAATTCTCCCTCATGAACTTCTGGGTTAATGTCTTTAAGGACTTGGAAGTTTCTTGATCGCCCATTTTCGATAACTAGCAGCAGATATGAGGCTAATTAGTTGCTTCATCAGTCTTCACCTCTTTTTCCTTCTTGCAAAGGCTGTCGGATTACTGATGACTTTTTGCTCCATCTGTCAGACCAGATGCTGATCTCTTGGTTTCTGCATCTGCATTACCCAATCCAACTTCAACTTTTTGGCCTGAGTTTTCATCAAGAATCGAAACATAGTTTATCTTCTTCTGACGAGACCTTGTAATAGGAACAACAATGCTTTACTCATGCTTTTCACTTCGACACTGACAGTAAAAACCTTGTTTCCAGGTCGCCAATTTCACTCGTGACATCGACCGAAATATGTGGATGTTAGAACCTGTGTTTGAACCAATGGCCTTCAAGCTGCTAGCGCTTCACTAGTGTTCTTTGGATAATTTGAAATATAGCACTAATCTTACCATTCCAAGTTTTATCTGGGTAAACCTTAGAAAGTGAGTAACTGCTTGGCCTACAGATAGATTGGCTTAGGTTGTGCTCAGAGAAAGTTCTCCCTTGACCTGCAGAAGTTGTCGTTACTAACGATATGTACCAATGCCAGCTATTTCCTGTTGGAGATTTTGGTACATTGCGATTGGCTTCGACAACCAACAGTATCTGCTAAAGTACTCAAAACTGTAGCGGCATCCAACTGTGGCTGGGCTTTTTCAGGTTGCATTGCCTGCGTCTGCTGAGCTATCACGCGCATCACTGATTTGTGAATCGATAGAAGCTGTAGCTGATGTAAGAAGATGCTGTGGTTTTGGTCCGTAGCGTAGCTTCAATCCCTGCTTGAGGGAGCACAGGTGTTGCTTCACGCGTATTTCGAGCCTGATTCAATTCATTGATATGACGGTCAGCTTTCAGACTGGGAGCTAGCAGCATGCCATAGGCAGCCCTGAGCTTCCTGTACTACTATGTAACGCTAGTGCTTGCCTCTCGCGCTTATCTCCGACGAGAACCGAGACCTCATCCAAGTCACCATACTAGCGCCGCAATAAACATATTGCTCATTCTGATCAGTCACGGTACCGGATAAAGAGAACCGATGAAACCACTGACCCCTCTTTGGCAAAGAGCTTGATCTTTTGCAGTTTCATCTTTGTGTTGCGGCTTGTTGGTTTGTCTCAATAGAAGGACGGCAGCTGCTCCCACTACAGAACTGATGCAGCAGCTCGATGGCTGTAAAGCTGAGGCCATTTTCTTGAGCTTTGACTTCTCTTTCATATCGACACTCCTTTATAATTGCTATATTAAAGATTCTAGCTTCATAGTCCTTAAAATGGACCATTGCTTTCTGACCATCCAAAAATAGTGCTAAATCTTTTATTGTTGTGTTGGTTATATAATACAACTTCTTTTATTTTGCAAGCATTTTCTTAAGAAATTTAATGACATGTGATTTTGCGAGTGACTTTCAGATAGGAATATGACTAGAAAACAACAAAGGAACTCACTAAAAAATATGATATTATCGCCATCGGTGGAGTAGCGATTATTGCACCATGAATCATTGCTGGCGAACATAGCTATAAAGCCAGTTATTGAGGAAAGAAATAAATTGGCAACCCGTATCAATGTGTTCTTTCTAAGAAAATCATGTGATATGGAGCTCAAACGCGGAAAGCATCCACAAATATGGACCTGACTATGGTTTTACAAGTACTGGGAATCAGTTTGATTACGCAACACTTCGTAAGAATCGTGAGACTTATATTGACCGTGCTCGCTCGTCTTGATGGAGCTTCAAGCGCAACAGAGGGTTGATTGAAAGGTCGTGCTGGTTCATTGATGCTCATACAGTCAGCGTTAATAGCGAATTGATCCGTGCTAAGCATATTGTGATTGCGACAGACACATCCTCGCCCTGCTATTCCTGGTGCTGAACTTAGGCGGTGAACAAATGATGTCTTCGCCTGGGAAAAGTTGCCAGAATCAACAGCCATTCAGGTGCTAGTTACATTGCTGTCGATTGCTGGCGTACTCCATATTGGTGTCCGCAGACAGATTTGTTATCGTCGCGAACGTCCACTCCGTGGATTGATAGCTATATTGTTGAGCTTAGTTCAGAAAGAAAATACTGGACTAAACCACCACACCCCATAAGGTTCCACAAAACTTGAAAAAAAACCGAAAAGGCATTCCATTCCCATTTCGAAGATCGAACCACCCATACTACCAGTCAAGTTACTGGGCTTGGCTCGCCGTCAAATGTTGAAGGACAAATCCGGAAAAAAGCAGCGTTACCCTAACAGACGTGGTTCATCAAGTTGACGAATACCAAAACTACAGTCGTTGACGGTATCTATGCTCTTGGAGATATCACAGGCGAAAAGAACTAACACCCGTCATATCAAAACTGGTCGTACCTATCAAGACTATTCAACGGCAAAACATGCCAAAATGGACAACAACTATTCCAACTGTTGTCTTCTCATCAGCTATCGGAACATCCGGTCTGACTGGGAAGAAGCTATCAAGTATGGACGAAAACATCAAAGTCTATACTTCAAAATTTGCATCTATTATTCCCAGTAATAATAACGTCCAAAGCCCCTTCAAACTCATTACAGCTGGTGCAGACGAAAAGGTAGTTAACTTCATGGTATCGGCTACGGCGTCGACGAAATGATCAAGGTTTCGCAGTTGCTATCAAGATAGAGACTACAAAAAGCGGCTTTGATGCTACTGTCGCTATCACCCAACAGAAAGATTTGTTACCATGCGTTAATCAACAAAAAGACCATCTAGGTCTTTTTATTGTCCAATCAGCAAATCACAAAATTTAACTATTTTAAAACAAGGTTGACATCATCTACAAGAATATAATAGTTACTATAAATAAAAAAGGGTTAACTATTATGAAAAAGCACATGTCTACACCATACCTGCTATGAAATTTCTCTTATTGCAGTATTAGCCCAAATCAAAATTCCCACAATTCATATTTCCACTCTACAAAACTTTGCTATAGGACTCATAGCTGTTTTAGACCAAACCGTTCTCTCTGTCAGACTCTATCTCTTACCTAGGCTATCGGCATTCTGTCTTACTGCCAGTGGAGCTGGATTTCATGTTTAGTAGGACCAAACGCTGGCTATCTTTGGTTCGACCTTGTCTATGCAGTACTTACTTCTATCTCATCCACAACAAAAGTAGTATCATACGTATTTTCTTTAAAATCTCTTGGGAGAATTCCCTTGTCTGTCGGTAGTATTCTCAGCCTCCCTTAACAGCTGGAACGCCTTTTGATAAAGCACACTGATGTATTCCTTTATCATACCTGATCTTGCAAAATCCTATCAGTTAATCGGTCGCCACTCCTCCAGTCTCCGTACACATCTTATTTTCAGCAATAAAAAAGGCCGAAATTTCTAACCTCTTTTGGTCATCTTACATGAAATTTATTGATTCTTAAAAGCATCCACCATCACTTGAAAACTCCTCATTTGAGAGAGGTAATTCCTTTCCCCATCTTAGTGTGGTCAGGACTCCAGCACGAATGTCAAAACTTCGCTGGCGCACATTAAGCTGACGATTGATTTCCTTGGTCCAACTTTTCATTTCAATAGAACAGCAAGTGTTCTTCAATTTCAAAATGTAAATTCTGCATGTTTTCTCCTTTTGTTCTCAATTGATTATTCAGAAAAATCTTGTTCAGTTACACTATATTGATGTATAAGGAGGCCGGGTAAAATTTA
>BNJU01000355.1_pt1 | contig 28856 bp, 42 predicted proteins | sample 8539281 | NCBI WGS metagenome assembly BNJU01 (sample SAMD00202456, study PRJDB9452) | human saliva metagenome | isolation source: human saliva | place: Japan
AGAGAAATAGAAGTGGGACTTCCGTTCCACGTGAGTGTTTTGCCGCTCACCAATATGCGCTCCGTGGGCGTTATGGGACTTCATGCCTATGATTATGCGGTCTCGGTTCGCGGTGTTTATGACTTGAGTGCATGGATGGATCCTTTAGCGTACTCCAGAGTGATGAATCGAATTGTGAATGAGGTAAAGGGGGTAATGGGGTGTTCTATGATTTGATTCTAATGCAAGGACGATTGAGATGGAATAGAGAGATATATGATCATTAAAGATTGAGTGTTTCTCTGTGCATAATATCAGTGAGATAATGTTCTATTCTGATTGGTAATTGATCAGTTATTGATAATTGTTGTGTATAAAATTTATAAAACATTGATTGAATAAGTAATCATGCGTAGATAATAGGTGGAATGTAATAATATCAATGACGAGAGGAAAAGTGTGTGTCAGTTGATGAATTACTAAAAGAATTTATTTCAAATGTTGATATAAGAAACCAACCAGACGAGATGATCACATAATAGCCACAGTCCGAATTAGCATATACGATAAAGAGGCCGGGCAGATAAAAATGTTGTCGAACTATGTACTGCCAGAAAGTGCGTAGTGGAAAAGGTAGCAGTAAGATAGATTTCGTTAAGGCGTATTTATTTGTCAAATGTGGTCATGACAAATAGGGAAATGGGGGCTAATGAAGAAGAGGATAAATCCAATCATGAAATATATTTTGATTAGCATTATAGACATCGATGATGATTTGCCGGTTTGAGAACAGGATAGCATAACATTAAAAATCGATTTCTCCGAGTCAAAAGTGCGTTAAAGAAAAGTAATAAATATAAAAAGTGGAATATTGAGTCAATTGAATCTTTATCCACAAAATTAGGTTAATATGGTGACATTACTTTAGTAAAAAGCGTCCAAGAATATATTGAATTCATAAATGGTTTTACAACAGCTACAAATTATGTCATCACGAGGAGCTAGATTGCACATATGATTTATTACCTTCACTTTATCGCATCTGTAGATCATTTATAGTGATCATATTTCTAAATATCTAGATATATTTAAAAATAAAAGGAATACACATTGTGATGAGAGACGATTTACCGTTAATTCTTATGAAGAAAACTTTGGCTTATGCTCAACATTTTGGATTACCATACAAATTATTTAGATTTTACTGGAAGCTCACTGGTATGCTAATATGTATTTGCAGTTGAAGATTATAATTCTGCAGACAACACTCATATAGTTTATTTCGTGAATGCTGAATTGGAATATAAAGATCCTCAAAGGAGAAACAAGTTAGTTGAGTTTTCTAGTCGGGAAAAGGTGAAAGCTAGATAAACATAATGATAATTCGTGTGGTTGTAGGAAATAACAATGATAGATTCTACACTTTCAAAAGGCTGTGCTTTTGAAGTTTTCTGTCTTCGTGTACAAAGAGATTCTGACAATGTAAAGAATACGCAAGAATTGCTGATTGAGTAAAAGTTATAAACTGAGACTCTGGAAAGAGTTGTTAAATTGAGGCATAACTTTTGAGTATATATACCCGAGATTTAGATAATATGAGTTAGAGACAATTAAATTTTTAAAGAGAGACTATGGATTAGGAGAAGATTGCTAAACATGGAGACGCCGAATTAAAATAAAGTGTCAAAGAACCTCTTACTGACGATTCGAGATGATTAATTTCATAGAAAAGGAAGGAAATTTTTAAAATTAGACTCTAGTATCGGATGAAGGTGAAAAGTACAATTTTTGCAGGCAATAATTTTAAGTCGAGATTCTCAGCGTGGTATCGCTCAAAACGAAAGAAGATCATCATCATAGAGTCTGGCATTTCAAACGTACCACCAATTCCTGAGTGGTAAAAGTAATCATAATGGAATGCAATTACGACATGTAATGGATGGGCAACGCTGTCGATTTAACAGCTATTGTAGATGATATGCAAGGGATATGTTGTTCTGTTGGAAATGTTAAAGAGATATTCCAAAGTATGTGGACGATAGAAGTTCTTCATTAGAAAAGAGGATAAGATAAAGATAACTAGTAACTGGTATCTGTGTTCTAAAGTGACGACCTACTGGAGATGAGGTTGAAATAGAATTATTTAAGAGGTATAGTGCATACAGAAACCGCGCCGAAAAACATAGAAATTACAGTGGCAGCTTATTATTCTAGAGCCAGTATTGGGTATATTACTGGATTTATAAATTTAGAAAAGCTCTGAAAATCGTCCATGATGATGTGGACATCCCAGCTCTTAATTGTAAAGTATACTTAATATCACGTAGACAGAAATAAAAGCAAACGTCATCGGAGATATGTATTATTCTCCACATATTGTATGTGGACTCTCTTAAAGTACTAAGGACGGAGTAGAAATTTCTGAAAATAGAAGAGACAAACAAAAATTTCAAAGAAAATAGAGAAAAGCATTGAGAGAAATAAGTGATGAATATTATTAGCTGCTATATGTCATTAGCTGATATAGTCGATTTTCCATTTTCAACAGAAAATATTTGAGATACATGAAAGAAAATACAGAAATTCAATACAGGGAGTTTCAATATTCTGAAAATCTAATAAGGTATTATTTTGAGATAGATTTAGTCTAGCGAGGAGAACATTTTGGAGGAAGTTCGTTATATTTTTGACCATAGTCCGATTGGTGGTGATTCATTATTATAACGCGTCATCACCTAATATGAGAACTATAATGAAATATTTAGTTATCATAGAGTTTTTGAAAAGATACCAGTCACTTACGTTAAAGACTACTATTAGTGATTCTCATCAAAAAGAAATAGATGAGAGTTTTAAATGAGAAGCCCACACTTTTGGAGAGGTAGCATGAAAACAGCAAGAAGGCCAACTTATCTATAGATAAATTGGAGGATAAGAAAAGATAGAAAGTTGTATTAAAGAGAGGCCTAGAGCTAGAGTGAGTAAATTCCAGCATGCAGGTAGAAATTCTACTCGTTTAAAAATCCCAAAAATGAGGCAGTTTGATTTCATTTCTGTCTGATTTTCACTATAATCGTGCCTTATCAACCTCATCTTTTTCTCGGGCATGGAAATAAGCCACAGGACAAGTCAGTCGTGTGTAGAGACTAAAGTCACACACGCTGTATAACTCGAAAATGTAAGAAGTTTTGCCCTGTCTGATAACGAGATCTGTTTTGGGTTGTTGGGTGCTTACAGCGAATCAACAGGCTACAGACAAACCTCGTCAGGATAGATGATGAGCTGGACAGAGTAACTGAGACATCTTCTCCATATTAGGTTTAGTGCCGCTTTGTTGAGGTATCTCCGTTGGGCTTTTTCCTTGGGTGGAATTGATGTGGTTTCGATGGTCACATCATTGGGTGAAAAGCCCGAGCCTCAAGGAAGAACTCATGCAGAAAGCGTGTTGTGAGGCTACTGCTCAGCTTTTTGCCCGCTACGCGTGGGTCACAATAGCAGATGCTGTACGTTACTGTCGACGGGATTCGTTTCCCAGCGACAGGATCTCCAAAGTCCGATCCTCGGTCTGTTAGGGATGTGTTCAAGATAGATTGAAAGTCAAAGACATCTTCAAAACGATCTTTTCTAAACGGTCAAAGGGCTGCTTTGACTGCTCCCTTTATTACATCGATTTAGCTAGATAGGCGCAGAAAGACACCTCAGTAAAAGAAAAAGGTCAGTCGAATTTTTGCGAATCTCTGCAAGAATGAACGGTATCCATCTCTACAAAGCATTTTTAATTCAAGCTTCGAAATCTCTCTCACTTCCGACCATGAAATAACTCAGCGATTTGAAAATCTATGTTTTATTGGCATTTCCTTGTTGGATATCTTTTCGTTTTTAAATCGATATTTTGGAGATAAAAATTCAACAGTGGTCTTATAGGGTACACATGGTGCGAACAGACATGTAGTTCCGGATGATTCACTCACGTCTGGTGAGGAGTGCTTAACAATAAGGAGTGACGTGATTGTTCTTTTTCTCTTGCTTCCTTTTCCGGAAGATTTATGCCTCGACGGGGAGTCTTGAAGGGTTTCCATATATTTTCTGTCAGCAAATCTGGCGTCATGGGTATGGCTACTGGGCAGGTGCTACAGTGATGAAAGCTTTGTGTGCAGCCATTACTGGCCTGGGAGCAAATCAGTAGGCGATGCAGCATTCCTTTTCAAAGAGATCCTTACAAGTCCTGATTGCAGCTGGGACCAAGAAGTACACTTTAATCCGAGGATAATCTTCTCACAGACATTTGTCTACTGACACTGGTAGCGATGGTGCAGAGGTTCTTTTTGTTCGCTGCCCTTGTGATTACGGTTCGATGCTCGGTGTTCTTCACTGCTAGAAATGGTAGAAGGGTAACTTGCCAAAGGTATAGCCTGTGCAACGTCCTTGAAGGAAAGCCCTTTGAACTTTGCTCTATAAAAGGCGGTGTCTAAAGAAAGATGTTTTTGGTTACCGAAGAATTTTGCTCATATTAAAGCTCCTTCATTGCTGTCCAGAAGGAGTTCAAACATACTATGAGTGAAATGTCGAGAGAGAGAAATATCAACTGTGCCGAAGAGTAAAATCTACTGGGGGATGGATAGGTGTGCTCACTGAATCATTTTCGATGCAAGCATTGACTCTCGTTGACCAAACGCCTAGTTGTGCCAAAATTAATGCGGTCGTTATGTGCTTTCAGAGCCAAATTGAGACGATGAAAGATGACGTTTGCAGAAAGATATAAAACGGACGCACGATTATTCTGCTCACAGAGGTGTGTTGCTAAAGGCTTGAGTGTTAATTTGACGACGGTGAGCCGTTGAGAAACAGGAGCAAGGCCCAATGTCGTCTGCCATGCGCAAAATAAAAAGGGTTTTGTGCCAAACATCATCTGTACTACGAGCCGCAGAAAGTAGTTGTGAGCTTGCTCTGAACAAGAGGAGAGATACGAGAAGAATAGGAGAATTGTTGTGCCAAGTGGGCTCCTGGGCGAGGCAGAGTGCGTACCTGGATTTGTTTGCAGGAGCTGATGCTGCTGAGGCTGTCTGAGAGGAAAACTTTATATGCAAGCAACTTTCAGTCCCTGTGCTCATGTTGAAATGAATCAGGTTTTTGAGCTCAGACACTGGTCACATGAAGTTCTTATTGTTATCTAAAGCAGCTGAAACAGTTGAACATTTGGTAGCAATATCTGCGTGGCGAGATGACACAGAGGAGTTTTCGAAGATTCCTAATCGCATTAAAGAGGACTGTGATGTGCGGGCAGCGATGTCCGGATGCTAACTCTCGCTAATAGACAATGAGACGGAATTATGAAAATCGAAACGTTCATAGTAGTAGATGCGTGTGTGTGTGTGGTAATTGGTGGGCCTCCTTGCTAAGCGTATTCTCTTGTTGGACGCGCACTGGGTATACATGAATCATCCTATGTCCGAAAGATCCAAGAAATGAGCTATATAAACTGTATAGAGAGTTTTGAAACGCCCATCAGCCCATGAATGTTTGTCTTTAGAGAAATGTATTGGGTATCTCTCTGCAAACGAAGGAGCAGCACCTGAGAATTTGACAAAAGTATCTTCGCAGAGTTGGCTATGAGATGAGTGGCATGAACAAAAACTCCAAGAGTGCAGTTTTGCAGAATCGTCGTCGAATGATACTGTTGGTTGGTTAAAAACAGCGGGATGGCATATCCGGATTTTGAGCTCATTTACTGTGAACGATTTGCTGTGCCGACCTTCCCTAAATTGAAAGCCAGGTCTTGGGTATCCGAATACAGAACTAAAACATGGAGCAAGTGTATCTGAGACAGAAGTTGGGACTAGTGGACGATGTTCTCACGCTTCATAAGAGCCGTCCTAATAAAGCACCGAGATATAGAAATATACAAACGAGCAATAGAGCTATGGAATGATGGCACAGGGCGCCTTAATTACAACGACTTCGTCTGAAGAATTAAAAACGCACAAGAATAGACATTCCTTTGTGGATCGATTTAAGGTTGTTGAGGGCGATGAGTCCCTTTGTCACACTGTGCTTGCACATCTTTCAAAGGATGGACACTATTTTATTCATCCAGATATAAAACAGCACCGTTCCATTACCGTGCGTGAAGCTGCTCGTATTCAATCGTTTCCCTGATAGTTATGAAGGTCCAAGAACAGCGCAATTTGTTCAAGTTGAGTACGGCCGTTCCTCCACTATATGGCAAAAGGGATAGCGTTGGGATAGCTGAACAATTAGAACACAGACAGGGGTGATGATGATGGAGGAAACTTGCTTTTTAGAACAATATGGAAGATTCAAAAAGCAGAATTGGAGGAATCTCGTTCCGATGCTTGTTGAATACGAACATTGAGATCAATCCCCATCAGATCAATGCGTTTTGTGCTGCAATTCAAGCTCTAAAACAGGCGGTATTGTCCTGCATGACGAAGTTGGTCTCGAAAAACCATGAAGCAGGTCTTACACTATAAGTATGTTTTGAATTCAGGGAGCAAAGCGGGTTTTAATTACACTTCCAGCAACCCTCCTAAACAATGGGAAGTTGAACTTGAAGAGAAATTTAATCTCAAAGCAACAATATTGGATCGTCTTACGGTGGAGAGCAATTTGAGCTTTTTGGAAGTCTTGCTTGGAAAAACAGAGATAAAGGTCAGGATTGTGATTACTTCTTATGACTATTCTTCAAAAGTTGATGCAGCGCTTTCCTAATGTGAAGTGGGATTTTATTATCATTGATGAGGCTCATAACCTACGCAATGTATTTCACGGAACGAAAAGAGCAAAACGACTGTATGAGCTTTCAAAAGGCATTCCCAAAATATTGCTTACAGCCACACCGTTGCAGAACTCGCTATCTGATCTTCATGGGCTGATTTCGTTCATTGATCCTCGGATTTTTGGGAGCAGAGACGGTCTTTTAACAAAAGGTTTATTGAGGGCAAGATTATCCAGAATTAAAAAGAGAACTTATCCCGGTTCTGTACCGAACACTTCGACAGGGATGTTGGAAAATATATGGACTTCAAAAAGGGGAATGTAGAACGATTGACTTCGTACTTTCTCCTGATGAAGTTGAACTATACATGAGGGTGAATAACTTTCTGAAAAAGGGATGTACTATATTCGATTCCTAATGCAAATAAGGGACTTATAGTGTTGGTTATCCGTAAGTTGCTTGCCTCATCGAGTATGCTCTGATTGAAACTTTTGAGGTGTTAAAGAACAGACTTCAGAAGTTATATGAGGGTACAAAGTCAGCAAATGCCCAAGATGGGTTTGATCTATTCTGGGATTTTTGTAGAGGATGAAATTGACGAATCCGGTTTTGAGGGAAATTGATGATGAGGACACGCTGTTTCAGAAACAGCAGATCCGAGCGGAAATGGACGAGGTTGATGCAATCATCGAGACAGCAAGCCGTATTCAAAGCAACGCAAAGATTAAAGCTTTGAAAACTGCGATTCATACGGCTTTTGAATATCAAGGAAAGCAGAATATTCCTCAAAAGGTTGTTGTATTCACGGAATCAAAGCGAACTCAAAAGTACATTGCCGCTGAGTTGTGCAAAGACAGATTCGAGGAAGATGATATTCTGTTGTTTAATGGTGACTTTTAATGACGCTATGACAAAAGAAATATACCGTGCATGGCAGGTAAAAAATTTTGGCAAGACGAACTATGGCCGTAGTGTTGAGTATAAACACGCCATTGTCGATTACTTCAAAGAACACTCCAAAGTTCTTATCGTAACAGATGCCGGTTCGGAAGGTTTGAACTTACAGTTTTGCAATACTGTTATAAACTACGATCTCCCTTGGAACCCGCAGAAAATTGAGCAAAGAATTGGTCGTTGCCATCGTTATGGACAAAAATATGATGTCGTTGCTATTAACCTTTTGAATACAACGAACGAAGCAGATTGTCGTATTTATGAGATTTTTGTCTAAGAAGTTTGAATTGTTTGATGGAGTTTTTGGAGCATCTGATATTGCTCTAGTGCATTAGAATCAGGTAGACAGTTTCGGAAAAACAATTCTTGATATTTATCAGAAATGTGGTACAAAGACTGAATTCAAAAAAGCATTTGATAGACTAGATAAGAAAATTGATGCAAAGCGTAATAAGAAGGTTCTTCAACTTCAATCTATACTGATGACGAAAGTGATGCAGAGAAGGGTCTCGTTTTGGAAAAAGACAAATAAGATATCGAAACGGTATTTAAAACAAAGTTGATTTTTTGGTCTCAAGTAGCAGAACTCAGATGTGGAAGGTAACTTTGAATTACTGGAAAATTGATAACTGGGTGACTTTTCGGTTCACTGGGACTTTGTTTGTCGGCGCATTTCTAAGTCTCAGCAATGAGATTTTCCCAGTTCTCCTTCTTTGCGATGAGCGAGGACGATATATCGACTTTACGGGAAGATGATATTGTTCAGGCATCGAGACTGTGGATGACGATGATGTCAGATACTACCTACTGACGAAGAGATGACTTCATACAGGAACATTGCTGACACACTGGTTCAAGAAATGTCTATCATTGCGGTGCAGCATCTAAGCCGGTGATGGACTATCAACAAAACGCAAGGTGGAAAAAGTTGGGCTGACATTCAAAGAGAACAGTTGAATATCCGGATGATAGCGGAGATGAATGCAGAAATTGATGAGTTGTCTGCTGAAGCAACCGCTGTAAAGGATGGAGAAGGTTGATATTCGCATTGATGAGAAGAAGAAACAACTTTCGAAGGTTCAAACGAGAATTCCATCAGAAAGTCTCTTCCATCAGAAGAGGCAGAAAGGAAGTGCTGAGTTTAATCAGCAATTTGATATACAGCCGATTTTTGCTATCCAGTGTCGTGCTAAAGTTCTAACAGATAAGGAGACACAGGAATGGAACACAAGGGAAAACTGGAACTGACTCGGGTCGGAAAATGATGATAAAAATAATCGAACCTCGCATTTTGATGGAGGATCGTGAGAAATCATATGGAGACCCTCAAAGTGAAAAATATGCTGATTCATGGAGATAACTAGTAGCGTTACAAAGCACTTCAGCAGGATTTCTACGGCTCTATAAAGTGTATTTACATTGACCCTCCGTACTAACACCGGCAGTGCATTTTGAACACTATGATGATAACTTGGAACGATATATGTAAAGGCAGCTTAATGCGAAGAGACTTATTCTTCTAGAGAATTGCTTAACGAAGAGTACAATATGGATTCAGTTGATGATGAAGAACAGGCATATTTTGAAGGTGCTTTGCGACGAAGTTTTTGGACGAGGAAATTTTGTAAATATGATTTCTGTCAACATGAAGAATATTGCTGGAGCATCTGGTGGAGGTGAAGATAAGCGTCTGAAAAAGAACTGCGAGTATGTTCTTATATATGCCAAGGACTACACGTATTACCTCTCTTTAATGGGCCGTATGTTTATAGCAAAATGTCTGAGTTTATCCATAATATCTCGATGAAGGAAAAAGTTGAAATATACATCAGTGTTGGTTGATCCAGGGAAAGAAGGGTATATAGGGTCTACTGTTGATGGGGTTGGAAATGAAATAAAATCTATCGTCAGGTGGGCTGCAAAACTATGTCTGTTAACCAACTTGCCAAAAGGAGGGCTAACCATCAAGGACGCATATAAGCATGGATAAAATGTGTTTAGGACGACTAATGCTCAAACTTCAATAAGAACCAGAATTATTGAATATCGAAGAAAATGACGTGCATGATCAATATCTCTCGATAGAGTATACTCCACGAACGAGGCAAAAACAAAAGGGTACGGTATATGAGCAATTTTTATAAGGATGATGGCTGTAATCTGTTGGTTTGGCTAAAGAGATACATCGGAAATAATTGATGGCGAATTGTATAAGAAAGATCTTCAAGGAACCTATTGGGATATGAATGCTTGGATGAAAAATTCTATAAAGAAGGTTCTGTTGAATTTGGCAATGGGAAAAAACCTGAACAGTTAATTCGGCAGATTTTTGAAATGACTACCGAACTAGGAGATTGGGTCTTGGATTCTTTCTTGGGTTCCGGAACAACAGCTGTTGCTACTAAAATGGGTCGAGAAAATGGATTGGTATTGAACATGAACCATGCCTACACTCGTACAAGGTGCGCCTTGATAGGATTGTAAATGGTGAAGATGCTGGTGGTATCACAAAAGCAGTAAACTGGGAAGGAGGAAGTGGCTATCACTTCTATGAGCTTGCGCCAAGCCTGCTAGTGGGAACAGGCGTTTGCCGATTTATCAGATTAACCCAGAGTACACATTTTGAAATGTTGTGCGAAGCTATTTTGCAAGATTGAAGGAGTTCAAAATATAAGCCTGACGGTGTGTATCACGGACATTCATCGGAAAAACGATTCATTCATATTACGAAGGAATTTGTGAATGGCGAATATATTCGCTCTATTGCAACGACCATCGGTGAGAATCAGTCGCTGTTAATATATAGCTAAAGGTGCAGTCTGATTTGAGATTACCGGATAACATTGAAGTAAAGCGTATTCCAAAAGATTTATTGGAAAAGTGTACATTTGAAAGTGAGGTGCGATAAATGGCCGATATTGTAACAAAAATTGGATACGCCATGAGTCTGCGCAAACCCCAGCAGAAAGCGCTTTCCTATCTGGATGCAATCAGTACTCACTGCGATTATAAGAAGGACAGCAAGACGGCTATTGAAGCTGTTGCAACGGAACATTGTGAAAACAGCGTAAAATCAAGGTTGATGATAAGTTTGATTTTCCATCTTTCTGTTATGCCATGGCAACGGGCATTGGTAAGACTCGTCTGATGAGGAGCTTGTATGTATTACCTCTACAAGACTAAAGGGGTATCGTCACTTCTTCATTTTGGCACGGAAATACAATCTATGAAAAACTGCGGAAAGAATCGAACCCCAATCATCCGAAGTATATCTTTAAAGGGATTAGAGGCGGAGATGGGGCGTCCAAAGGTTTATGATGGTGAGAATTATGATTCTATCCTGTTAGATATGAGCAGATGAGTCTTTCAGTTTGAAAAAGGCTCTGAGATTGAGCTGTTCATCTTTAACATCGGAAAGATTTCTCAATAGTAAGACGGACTCTCAATTTAATTTCCATAAATTCAATGAAACTCTTGGTATGTCATTTGCTGAGGTGCTGTCCAGCTTTGACGACACAGTAATTTGATGGATGAAGCACACCGATTTACATATGCGCCTGCTTCCATGAGAGGCAATAAACTTCTTGAAGCCTGTACTTGGTTTGGAGTATACTGCAACACTCTAAGTCTACCAATAATGTAATCTACGCTTATGAGTCTCTGCCAGAGGAGCCGTAGAGGGTTATCTGAAAACACCTGTGGTGATGGGAAGATCGAACATGGCAGAGTTATAGCGCAGGAGGACATCGAGGAAATGAAAATTCGTGATGGATTGACGCTTCACGAACATCGTAAAGAGCGTCATTCGCCAGTTCTGTGATGATAATGCGCTGCCGTATGTAAAACCTATCGTTTTGATTGCTTGCCGCGACACAAACCATGCTAAAAGAAGTCCGAGCTTTGATTGATAGTGATAACTTCTTGAATGAGCAAATATAAGGGAAAGTAATCGAGATTCATTCCAATATGAAGGTGACGAATCAGAGGAAAATATTCGACTGCTGCTTTCGATTGAAAACGCACAAAAATCCTGTCGAGTTGTCCTTCATGTCTATAAGCTGAAAGAAGGTTGGATGTCACAACCTCTTTACCATCATTCCTTTGAATGCGGCAAAAGGTGACATCTTGGCAATACAAACTATTGGTAGAGGGACTTCGTCTGCCCTTTGGACGAGGCTACTGGTAATGAGGATATTGATACTACCGGATATTGTTGCCCTATGACCATTACGCAAGGTTAGTTGATGAAATTAAAAACAGTGATATTTTTCAAATATCGTGAGTTTGGACAAAACTGTGGTTGAACCTTCGGACACCGTAGACATCAGCTGTCCCGTTGATGAAGGTCAGCTTAATATTTTTGATTTTGCCGTGAAACCGATACAGGTGTAAAAAGTCATTTGCAAATCAGCACTAATACTCAAACACAGCAGGAACTGTATGCGGCTTATCTGAAGGCTTTTTGGAGCAATAAAGAAGAAAGAGTGGATTCTTCCGGAAATGAGCAGATGACATTAGATCAGCTTTTCGATGTGGGGACGGGTGAACCTGATAAGAAAAATGACGGAACACTGAGAACACTGGGGACACTGGAGAAGCCGGAAACAACGGAAACAACCTCAACCACAAGTAAAGGAAAAGAAGCCGCTTTCAAAGGATGAGTTTGTTCAGAAAATCAAAAGAATATTCTGGCAAAAGCAATCTCGTTCCGAAAATCCTAGTCCAGACGACTTCTGAAGTGAAATTCAACCGGTTTGCAGTTATGAGAACAATACCAGATTTTGAGGTTGCTGGCAAAAATCGAAAGATTTGATGCTATAAATCAGCAGCTACTGACCTGCCGTTGACGCGCAGATTCTGGAGGTTGATGATGCTCTGAATACACTGGCTGTATACTTCTGACTCGATTAGTGAACTGTCCTATGAAGATGCGGATTTTATCATTGATGTGGTAGAGCAGTATCTTGCTCAGATTGAAAGGCGATGAAGAGGATAAACGGAAAAATCGTTCGTCGTTATGCCTCTTTGATTGTATCTGATATTAGAAAACAGATTTTTGAACATACTGACACGCAAGACGGAGGACATCCATATTGTTCAGAAGGACTTGATTCTGTTCCTGCAAGTTTGTCCAAGAATGTCAAAAGGGATGGTCGTGTTCGTTTTTGACAAGCCGTTTACCGATAAGTCGAACATAAAAGAAATACTTGTTCACAGGTTACAAAAAGCTACTATACCGAAAATGCTTTTGACAGCGATACCGAACGCTTGTTTTCTATCATTCTTGAAGAGAGATCCAGATGTAATCCGCTGGATTAAGCCACCGCTGAATCAGTTAGGGCTTTTCTGGCAAGCTGGTCAACAGTACAATCCTGATTTCTTAGTAGAAACTACGAGCGGTAAATTTATGGTTGAGGTAAAAGCTTCTAACGAAGTGACGGCAGATGATGTGGCTGCGAAAGCTCGCGAAGGAATCAAATGGTGCCATTTTGCGTCTACGGCTGACCCAGACCATAAAAGTGTGGGAGTATCGTTTGATTTCTGATGACAACATCAAACTGTGGCAACACCTGCAAAGTGCACTTTGGTACAGCTCATAAGGTCGAGGAGGATAAAAATGCCTGATAGATTTAAGTATTCAGAAGTGCGACAAGAGATTATCAACGCACTTAGAACTGATCTGATGGGGCCGCAGTCCGAGAATGAGATATTGGACGAAAAACCCCAAAAGTTCATATATCATCGGAATGCTTGCTTCTCAGACTGAAGAAAAAGAATTTTTCCACTGCTGGAGAGCAAGAGGTGGATTCTGACATCGCGTATGGAGATTCTGAGGATTACTACCGCCGGCGAGGACGATGATAATGAACCCATAATGACCACGGCTTCAAGTTACCAACTCAATCGGCATAAGTCTATATGTGCTTCTTCTGAAAGCAATCAATATTGATGTAAAATGGGGCGACTATGTTCGATCGGTTGAGAAGCGGGTTGGAAAAAGACGGCAAAAGAGTATAACCATGCCAGATTATACCCGTCAGCCAATGTCATCCACAATCGTTGTCAATTTCGATTCGTTTGAAAAACACAGAAATTGCCTTCAGGAAGATTCCAATGTCATCGTCACATTTTCAGAATCCCTTTGAAAACAGGATATTCCTTGGTAACTGCGTATGTCATGAATAGACGGAAAAATTCCGAAAACGAAGTTGAATCAATGATGTTCAAGTTGAACTTAAAGCATATTCGGAAAATGGAGATAGAGTATTCTTTGCGGAGAATATTTGCCGTGATGTACTTGCAGAAGATGAGTTCTATTTTGAACAGCGTCCCATTTAGGTCGTGGCAGAAACTGTAGCAACATGGGATGATGCAGTAGGAGGAAGAACCTCATGGGTGAAATCGGATTTTATCCCAGAATATGAGTTTTCTGGCGTAAGTGCGCTTTGAAGGGGCTTTGATAGGTTCTTTTCTCAATGCGATTCATGTCCAATCCCAAAAACAAGGCAGGTATCTTTTGAGAGATTAAATGTCTTAGCTGATTCTTATGGAAAATGGATTCAGGAAAAACTAATTTCGGATGATAAAATGTCCAATGCTGATTTCAAAGATAAAATCGGCGATAAAGTAATTTCCCATTGTAGTGAAGTGTTGGATAGAATCCGTGAAGGCATTGCATTGATTATAAATGATGAAGTTGCTTTTGATGCATTTTGCTTTATGAACCGCTCCATGTTACTTCAGAGAAATATCATGAGCTATTCTACATGGTGCTGGCATAGAATGCAACTTTAGAGATTTTTGTAGACCCCAAGAAAGCCTGATATAGATTTTGGCTGGAGACCATTCCAGATTGCGTTCATACTAATGAATTTGAGTGGAATTGTTAATCCAGAACATAAAGATCGAGATGTAGTTGATCTGCTGTATTTCCCGACCGGTGGTGGTAAAACTGAGGCATATTTGGGCTTGATGGCGTTTGTGATCGCTAATCGAAGATTCGCGCCTCTGAAAGCATCTGAGTATAACGCTGATGGTGGAGTTACCGCAATGTTTCGCTATACGCTACGCAACTTTGACGACACAGCGAGAGATCGAATTACGAAAATGATTGTTGCCGCTGAACTTATTCGATCAAAAACATATCCTAAGTATGGAAAAGGAACCTAATAGTATTGGTTTCTGGGTGGGTGGCAGCGTAACACCCTAACAAATTTGATGAACTGGTTGAAAAAGCTGATAAGCCGGGCGAAAGCAAAAAGAAAACGTAATCTGCTTTATAAGCAGCTGTTGACTGCCCGTTTTGCGAAAAACCTCTTACGGAAGATGAGTTTTTATATTGACCTTGACAGAAAATCTGTTGCTATTTATTGCGCAGATAGAAGTGTATGTTCTATAAGTACAAACAGGATCGCATTCAGATTCCAGTGTATCTTGTTGATGAGGAAATCTATAGCGAAATGTCCGACTATTATCTTGTCTACCGTTGATAAATTTGCCCGCCTTCCTTGGGATGTTAAGACAAATGCGCTGTTTGGAAGAGTTGATAGGGTTTGTAGCCGTGATGGGTATGTTGCCGATTGGTGAAGAATATAAACGACACAATAAGACGCAAGAGCTTCCCACTTCAACATTAACCGATCTCGACCGTTTCTTCCGCCTGAGCTAATCATTCAAGATGAGCTTCATTTGATCACTGGGCCTCTTGGAACGGTTTATGGTGCATACGAAACTATTATTGAGGATATGTGTACTTATGGCGATAAGAAGATTAAGCCGAAGTATGTGGTTTCAACTGCTACTATTAAAAACGCATCTGAGCAGACAAAGGTGCCTTTATGCACGAAAAATCAACTGCACAGTTTTCCTCCCTAACAGTTTTTGAAATCGGTGACAGTTTCTTCATCAATGAAATATCTCACTAAAAATGACCCGTTCCGAAAGTATGTAGGGTTGCGCACCGGTCAATCCGTAAAGACTACACTGTTGAGAATGTATGCAATTATCCTTCAGACTTCTTATCAACTTGCACAGCAGGGATGAATACAAGGATGTGATTGATCCGTACTATTCCTTGGTAGGATATTACAACAGTATTCGAGAACTTGGCGGTGCAGTACGTTTAGTTACAAGATGACATTCCGAAGCGAATCTATCGAATTAAAAACGAAATACAATATGGATAAGGTTCGTTATCTCAACAAGAAGGTTGAGATAACTTCCAGAATCGTCCTCCTACGAGATTCCGAATAAATTAAGACAGTTGGAGGCTACCTGTGATTCAAAGGATTGTCTCGATACAGCCGTTGCGACCAATATGATAGCGGTCGGTATGGATAGTTTGACCGTCTTGAGCTAATGGTCAGTACCGGACAACAAAGCAAAATTCTGAGTATATTCAAGCAACAAGCCGAACTGGTCGCGCTTTCCCAGGACTAGTCTTTACGCTTTATAACCCATATCGTCCTCGCGATTTGTCGCATTACGAGAATTTTACGGGCTATCATTCGCAGCTATATAGATTTGTTGAAGGTACAACAGCAACTCCTTTCTCTGCAAGAGCAAGAGACCGCGTAATGCACGCTCTAATAATTTCTGCAATTCGGTTAAAATATCCAGAAATGGCATCTAATGAGGGTGCTGCTGATATTGCTGCTCTTTCCGATATACAAATGTCCGAGATAAAGGCTTTAATCCTTGACCGGCTTAATATAGTTAAACCAGAAGTAAGACTGGATGCTGAGAATGAAATTGACCAGTTTATTGATTGGTGGAAGATGCTGACAGCACAAGGCAAACCTTTGCGTTACTATGTTTATGGAACTGATAAATATAACCGCCTTATGAATTATTACGGACAGTCATGTAAGGATACCGAGAAGGCTACACTAAGCTCTATGCGTGAAGTGGAAAACGCGGCAAATATGTTCTATTACACGGAGGAGTAAGATGGCAGGATACGATAACAATAAATTGGGCGAACTGCGCCCTAATCAAGATTATTACAACATTCGGCCCGGGTTCGATTGTTGATGCTGTCAAGGATTCGCAACGGTACTTGATATTAACTATTGGAAAGAAAAAGGGCAAAAATCATTGACGGAAGACGGCTTCCTATCTTGGTGTTGACTGCTTTTATATGCCTCGAACTTCATATTCCGGTGATGTTGACGGTAATTTCTTTCCCTTCCTTTCATGTGTGTTCAAATTTGATGTGGTCGTCTTTCGATGCACGGGATAACTTTAACTGGAACGATATTTGAGGTTCAGAGTTACTTGCCCAGATTGCCACAAACCTGCATATCCGTCTCGATTTATCACTATTTTAGCGAAAACAGTCCCATGGATGATTTTTCGTGGAGTTGGTGGAGTCCATCGCGGCACGACCAACTGCAAAGGAAAGTTTAAAAATGTACTCGACAGGAAATACTTGCAACGCTTGCGGATATGTGGGTTGAGTGTGAACTGTGTGGCGTCAAAAGAAGCATGAGCGGAGCTACGCAAGAAGATAACTTTAGCGATTGCGCTGTTCAGGTCATCATCCTTTCCGTCCGAGATCAAGAAACGAAAGATGCGATAGGTAATCCCATCACAGAGAGGTGCATCAAATGTCTATTTCTCTGTAAGTAGGAGTGCTATTTCTATTCACGCGTGGGTTAATCCTTTATACAATTTGGTCGATGAACATCTTCAGATATCGAACTTTTGAAGGATGTAATGGGGAGATGATGGTGTAACTGCCCGCTATAAAAAGTATTTTGCTGAAAGTATTCTCGCGCGGAGTTTGATGAAGCCCTAACTCGTAGATTGAGTAATATAACAGAGTTCAAAGAAATTAAGCAGATGGAGTATGATGCTATCACTCATCATAATGATCCTGCTTATGCTTCTAATAAAAACACTTCAAAAGCAGAGGAGGACAGTTTGCCAGCATATCTGAAACCATATTTTAGTAGGGTTATCAGAATCACTCGCCTTCGTGAAGTGAAAGTATTGCTTTGGATTTACTCGCGTAGATGCACCCTGATCCGGATGCAGATGTCCGGGCTAATGTTGTTTATCTTAATAAAGGAAAAAGTGAAAAATGGTTGCCGGCGGCGAGTCAATGGCGAAGGTGTTTCATCGAGTTTAATACAAAGAGACATTAGAGAAGTGAGCGCTATTCCGTCAGTAAAAGGCACTTTCTCAGAGATACGAAGAGTGCTATGAAGAGTTCTGCAATGCTAAAGGTTGGACATTAAATGTAAAGAGAAATGCAACCTATGTTTTATTGCACACTTTTCGCCCATTTTGCTAATTAAGCAAAATGTCGATGGCATCTGGATATTCATCTTCGGCAATGCAGGAAAGAATCTACTTTAGTGAAAAATGACTGGCATTCTCCTGTACACAGGAAGTGCCGACAAGGAAGGGTCATTAGGAGGCTTAGTAGAGCTTGGTAACATTGGTAAGTGGTTCCTTTGATGAAAGATGCATTCCAAGAGGCGCTTCTCTGCACTAATGATCCGGAATGTATGAGTAATGCTCCGGCTGGAAATAACCTTAACGGAGCAGCCTGCCATTCCTGTTGTATGATTTCTGAAACAGCCTGTGAAAATGGAAACCGTATGCTTGATCGTGGCTTGGTAGTACCCATTGCAAGTCGCGAACGAGAGTCATGTTCAGAGAGTTGGTGTGTGAGCTATGTCAGCTGGAAATGTAATTTAGATATTTTAGCGGTCAAATTGAAGCGGACAGAATCGCGAATACAAAACAGTCCATTCCACAAATAATGAAACGATACCCTTCCTTGTCTCAGAAACAAGCAGAAGAGATATATCAATTAGTTACAGCGGCTACTGCTGAAGAAAAGGCTGTAACCGCTTCATTAGTAACTACGGTACCTCCATCTTTTTCTGTAAGAGCAAAATCAACAAAGAACACTGTTGAAGGGATGATCCGGAGAGCAAAACGAAGTGTTTTGATTACAGGATATTCGCTGTCCGGATATTTTTGCTGACCTTGTTAATGTTCTTATTGAGAAAAAGCCAAAAAGGGTGTTTATGTGAAATTCTTTTGTGAATAACATCGAGAATCAAAAGAGGTTTTGATAAACTTTGCCGGTACAAAGGAAGATTTTTGCATATATACAATTTTGCGGGAAGTAGATTCTATGGCCGCTTTACACCAAAGGTGATTTCAGTTGATGAACAACAAACACCTAATTACATCAGCAAACTTATCCTATCACGGACAAGAAGGAAATATTGAGCTTGGTACACTTGTAGATTCAAGGAAAATCGCTAAAGCAAGTCGATGATATTTTCACTCATCTGGTTTTTACTAAGGTTGTGAAGGAAATATAGCAACCAGTTTGAGAGTCTGAGTCTGTAAATAAATAATCATAAGGGTTTTCTATGATACAGTGAAAAATCATGGAGGACCTTTAATTATAGTACAAAAGAAAAGAAAACCGGTACATCACGTTCAAATGACTGATGGTAAACGTGCAATCATCCAGCAACTTTTGCAAGAATACGATATTCAGGATGCAAAAGATATTCAGGATGCATTAAAGGATTTAGTGGGTGGAACCATCAAAGAAATGATGGAAGCGGAAATGGATCACCATCTTGGATATGAAAAATCTGAACGTACTGATTCAACGGACGAGGTACGAGACTACCGAAATGGCTATAAGACCAAACAAGTTAATTCCAGCTTTGGCACATGGATATTGAAGTTCCCAGGATCGTTTGTCTGAGTTTGAACCTTAAGTGGTAAAAAAACGCCAAAAAGATATTTCTGATATTGACCGAAAAATCATTTCCATGTATGCAAAGGGACTAAGCACAAAGCAAATTTCCGAAACATTAATGGATATCTACGGTTTTGAAGCCTCAGAAGGTTTTATTTCCGATGTTACAGATAAGATTCTGCCGCAGATTGAAGAGTGGCAAAATCGGCCCTTGTCAGCCATTTACCCTATCATTTTTGTTGATGCCATCCACTTTTCTGTCAGAGACGATAGTGTTATTCGTAAAGCTGGCTGCTATGTTGTGTTGGAATTAATCTTGAAGGAAAAAGAAGTTCTATCCTTAGTTATTGGCGAAAATAAAAGCAGTAAATACTGGCTATCCGTATTAAATGCTCTGAAAAACAGAGGAGTACAAGATATCCTAATCCTTTGTTCTGACGGGCTTACCGGAATAAAGGATGCGATTACAGCTGCATTTCCGAAAACAGAGCAGCAACGCTGCATTGTACATATGGTGAGAAATACGCCATGAAATAGAGAGTATGAAATTTTTCTGTAAATGATGGTCTTCTATGATTTTACTGTGGCTGAGCAGCATAAACTGCTGTTCAAGCGTTGGTTCTATCTAACAAAAATCAGTTGGAATGTCAAGGGCGCTCAGCTCTGCTGAGCGTTCAGTTTACCCTTGATAAGACAGCTGATTTTTGTTATTCAGAAATTCGATCAGGATACATTGTGCCATTTCTCCCCTAACTTTTCCCCAGTCTCGAATAGGCATCATCCATTTTTTTTGTAGCCTCAAAAGTCGCCAGATAAAGGGCTTTTAGTAGCGCTTGAGAGCTTGGAAAGACGCTGCGTTGCCGATTTTAGCCGACGGAGCGTAGAATTCAGTGATTCAATGGCATTGGTCGTGTAAAAAGGTAGTTCTGGCATCTTTTGAAAACTTAAATATCGAGATAACATCCCAGTTTTCATGCCATCGTTTCATGCATAGGGATATAAAGCCTTTCTACTTTTCTGTTACCTTATCCAGCTGTGCCCAGAGCGGATTTTTCATCCGCCACGCAGTATAAATGGCCTTTCAAATCTTTGGACAGACTTCTCATGTCTTTGTTTGCCACGTATTTCATGGTATTTCTCACCATATGTACAATGCAGCGTTGCTGCTCTGTTTTCGGAAATGCAGCTGTAATCGCATCCTTTATTCCGGTAAGCCCGTCAGAACAAAGGATTAGGATATCTTGTACTCCTCTGTTTTTCAGAGCATTTTAATACAGGATAGCCAGTATTTACTGCTTTTATTTTTCGCCAATAACTAGGATAGAACTTCTTTTTTCCCTTCAAGATTAATTCCAAAGCACAACATAAGCAGCCAGCTTACGAATAACACTATCGTCTCTGACAGAAAAAGTGGATGGCATCAACAAAAATGATAGGGTGAAAATGGCTGACAAAGGGCCGATTTTTGCCACTCTTCAATCTGCGTCAGAATCTTATCTGTAACATCGGAAATAAAACCTTCTGAGGCTTCAAAACCGTAGATATCCATTAATGTTTCGGAAATTTGCTTTGCTTAGTCCCTTTGCATACATGGAAATGATTTTTCGGTCAATATCGAAAATATCTTTTTGGCGTTTTTACCACTAAGGTTCAAACTCAGACAAACGATCACGGGGAACTTCAATATCCATGCTGCCAAAAGCTGGAATTAACTTTTGGTCTTATAGCCATTTCGGTAGTCTCAGTACCTCGTCCGTTGAATCAGTACGTTCAGATTTTTCATATCCAAGATGGTGATCCATTTCGCTTCCATCATTTCTTTGATGGTTCCACCCAATAAATCCTTTAATGCATCCTGAATATCTTTGCATCCTGAATATCGTATTCTTGCAAAAGTTGCGGATGATGCACGTTTACCATCAGTCATTTGAACGTGATACCGGTTTTCTCTTTTTGCCATAATTAAAGGTCCTCCATGATTTTTCATTGTATCATAGAAGACCTTATGACTTTATTTACAGACTTTTTCAGACTCTCGATAATATCATTGTATTTGTTGCGTAAAGCAACAAAATCATTTTTCTTTTAAATGATAATTAGAATATGCTAACAAGAAAAATAGTATACTCAGCAGACTAATATCGTAATCAATAAAGCTGATTCTATCCGCAAAAGTGAGCAACTAGACTTGCCTCATAGACTGTCAGAAGAAATCAGTGGAAGTAGAAGGAGAAGAAAATGGATAAGATTTTTGGATTTGGATAAAAGTGTTGCATCCTTGTAAAGGAGTATCCAGAGTTGCCGACATCATGGCTAATTTAGGATTCACGGAAATTAAAAATCCTGCCATGCTGGCTTCTAGGTCGGATTATGAATCTGAAGAGGTTCTCAGATGAAGAGGATTCTATGGAGGAGATTGTTCGTGCATTCCGGGAAAAGGGTTTGAGATTACGGATTGCGGAAGCCCTTTTCCTGCTGAATCAGTTGATTCAGCTGAGGAAGCTCGAGATAGCTGAGTCGGCTAAAGCACCGGTAGATCGTGCAGAAGCCCTGCGTTCGCTTTTGGATCGTCTGTCTGAGGGCGAGGATTTGGAATCTGTTCGTGCAGATTTTGTGCGGGATTTTTAAGGATGTGGATCCTGCGGAAAATCATGAGAGCGGAGCAGGGGCTCATGGAGTCCGGCATGCCTCTTTCCAAAAGTACAGAAGCTTTGTGATGTGCATTCGGCTCTTTTTCCATGGAGATACTCGGGGAAGAGAAGATTGCCAATGCGGAAAGAGCTGTTCAAACTTCTTTAAAGAATCAGGCAGGAAAGAGGAGAAAAACTACATCAATAAAAGTGTAGAGGCGGAAAGCTTGATTCAGATTCCCGGACATCCTCTTTCAACATTCACGAAGGAAAATGAGGGCTCTCAGGCAGTATTTGGAGAATACTAAGGCAAGATGGGAAAGCTTAGTAGAAAGTCTTTTCCGGAAAAGCCGGCGGAAAGAAAAAGCAGAAAAATCAGAAAAATCAGAAAAATAGAAGGAACAGAAGGAGTACAAGGTGCGCAAGGCGCCGGATTGGGAAAGCTTTGCTTGCTGTATTTTCAGAGGAGCTTGCAAAACTCCGTTCCTTTATCGTGCACTATGCGAGAAGAGGAGACCTTCTCTATCCGCTTTTAAAAGTGAAGTACGACATTTCCGGGCCTTCTCAAGTCATGTGGACAGTGGATGATGAGATTCAGGGATACTCTGGAGAACTGAACAGAGAGCTTAGCGAGAAGAGTAAAGGGAGTAGAGCGCTCAAGAACACCGGAGAAGACTTGGATGATGAGGAAGAAGAGTATAGTAGAAGCAAAGCGGAGATAGCGGAAAGTATCCTAAACAGCTTTTTCTTAAAAGAATTATCTTGCTGTACGAAACCGTATGGAGGAGATGATTTATAAGGAGGAAAATATTCTCTTCACATGCGCCCTGCAATTTCAAAAAGAGGAGTGGATACAGATTTACTTCGATTCCAAGACTATGATGCTTGTTTTTCCGTTGAAAATGTAACTTGGAAGGAAGCGGAAGAAAACGGCAATACTCGGAAAAGTGGAGAGCGGTCGAAGCTTCAGGAGATTCAGAACGAGAAAAAAATCCAGGAAAAGAAAACTTCGGAGGAGCGTTTCGGAATTTTCATGCTGCTGAACTTCATCAGGAGCCGGAAAAATGTTGGAGGATTTGCTTCGTGAGGGTGGAATCGCTGGAAGGAAATCCGGGAATAGAGGAGAGTCCCCTTCTGCAAACGATGGAGAAATCATCATGCCCGGTGGACATTTAAAAGAAAAATGAGCTTATCGCCATGTTAAATACCCTTCCGGTGGAGATTACCTTCGTGGATAAAGACAATATAATCGTTTCTTCAACGAAGGGCCAAGGTCTTTAAACGCCCGCAAATGGCTATTGATCAGAAGTATTTTTCCGCCATCCTCCCAAAGTGGAACCTATGGTGCGTATGATTATCGAAAACTTCCGGGATGGAAAAGGAAGATGAAGTTCCTATTTGGATGGAGAAAGGCGGAAAACCTTTCTTAGTACGCTATATGGCTGTTCGGGACAAAGGAGCAGAACTATGTAGGGAACCACAGAAGCGGTAACGGATATGACAGAGGTAAAAGAACATTTCCGTCAGTATAGAAGAGCCATCCGGAGAACTAGTAAAAGAGCTTTCAGTTCCTAAAAATCCGAAATTGCACCTCCTCGTCTTTACCAGCTTTGCTTTTCCGCCTTTCCCGCTTCCGATGTACAGGAGCTCATAGCTTGTTTGCGTCTTTTCCTTTTGACTTCTTGGCGGTAAAAATCGCGTCTTCTTCGGGCTTCCCTCCATGTGTGTTTACCGATATAGGCTAGAGAATATAGGATACATTTTCGTTATCCTTGACGGCTTCATTAAAGGCATTTTGGATTGCCGGAATATTTTCCGGGAGATAGGAGCCGGTATTGTCAATGTAATCTTCTCCCTCCTCTCTGGATTCTTCTGTGGGAAAGAATGGCACTTCGATAACCTCGGACTTTCCGGAAAGGTCCTGATAAATCTGTAAAGTACAAAAGAGATTTTTCCTGATAATCCGTCCAAGTACTCTTACATAGGTAAAGGTAGTTTGTGCCAGAAACAACTTGGGTGCCCAGCAGGGCGATGGGCTCATAATGGGTATAGTTATAGCCATTTGGAAATGCCGCTTCAAAGGCATTCATGGCATCTGGGTTATCCTTCAGAGAGAAGCTTACGAGATTCGTGTTATAAGCTCCTACAAGAGAATCGGAATTGTTTTCAGCTTTTTCCTTTTCGCTTTCTGTTCTTGCTCGGAGTTCTGCATCATTTGAGTACTGCTTTCTTTCTGTTTCTTCGGAATCAGTCTTATTGCTTTCTTTTTCTACGTCACCCGGAATTTACGGAACTGCTTTCCTTAGCTGTTTCCGTGGGACTAACTAATGCTACTTTCCTTTGCCGTTTTTGCCGGTGCAGGCGGTAATGGTTATAGCGGATAGTGCTACGATAAGTAGTGTATTCTTTAAAAGATTCTTTTTCGTTTTCTCCCTCTTGTATTTCCTTATTTTTCCTCTCTGTTATAAATCGAAAAGGAAAGAGCTTCTTACAAAACATTACAAAACAGAGTCAATATTGGATTCGATTCAATCGAAAAGCAATTTTATCGATCAGCCGTAAATTCAACCGTAAAATTTACGATTGAATTTCTGCAAAGTTTGCAGAAGTTGAAGCAATGTGTCGAATCAGGTATTATAATTATATTAACTGCAGACACAGTTGACGATGACAACGAAGGTATTCTACTATGTATAAGAGAAAAGAAGTACTTAATATGCAGTTAGTCTTAATACCAATTTTTGTCGAGGCATGGAAGAAAACATATTCAGAGCTGTCAGATTTGTTAAAGAAATATGATGTATTGAGCTACATTGATGTTTGTTATGAAGCTTATAATTCTACCGGCAATCAAAGGGATTATCGATGATTTGCAAGACTATATTGAGATGCAAGGAGGAGAGTCAATTGAGAGCCTTTGTATCATGGTTCAATATACCTGTTCGATAACATAAATCTCTTGGCAGGAAAGGGATATAAAGATTTTTGATAAAGTGAAAAAGGCAGGTGATTGAATAATGATTACGAGTGCGGATCGAGAAAAAGCTATGAAATATAGCCGTATGTTCTTGTGGAATATATTATGAAAGATAAGGGATATTCAAGAGATGAGGCAGTTGAATTTTTTGATGAAAACCACTGTATGCAGCCTTGATGGATGAAGAAACAGACCTTTATCTGGAATCCAGAGAATCTATTTTGGATATCTTAAAAGAGAATTGGCCGGAAATCCGTATAGATTGCTGGTGGTATAAAAATTATTCTTTTATACGTACTGAATATCTTGAACTATACAGCCTCTTTGCAAGAGTTTAAAATGACTTCGAGCAAGAGGCTATTACTGTTGGAAGAGGAACGAAGTATAAGCTATAGTAATATGTAGGAAAAACATAGTATAAGTGGAAAACATATAGTGAGTGAAAAAACATAGAGTTAGTAGGGATAAACAGAAATTAGAGAAAAAAAGTAAGTAAGATAACAGAAATCAGAAAAGTAAGTAAGATAACAGAAATCAGAGTGTAAGTATTATGTGGTCCGATAACAGCATTTTTTTATCAAATCTACCCTTTGGGCTTTTCAGAGCCCTCGAAGGAAAATGACGGGTACTTGTTCCTAGAATCAGAAAAGTTATGAGTGGATTCCCCATCTTAAGCGTCTCCATGTGGATGCCGTTTATTTTTCGCCCGTCTTTGAGTCGGACCAGCATGGCTATGATACAAGAGATTATCGAAAAGATTGATTGTCGTTTGGGGAGTAATGCGGATTTTTTGAAGTTTGTAAGATTCTCAAGGAAAATGGGATCCACATTGTTCTGGACGGCGTCTTTTAACCATGTGGGACGAGGCTTCTTTGCTTTTCAGGATGTGATTGAAAAACGTTGGGACTCGGAATACAAGGACTGGTTTTACATTCATTTTGATGGAAATTCCTGCTACAATGACGGCTTCTCCTACGAGGGTTGGGAAGGGCACTTTGAGCTTGTAAAGCTGAATCTCGAGAATCCAAAGGTGAAAAAGTATCTTTTTCCTGCGTAAGAGCTTGGATGGAAGAGTTTCAGATTGACGGCTTGCGGCTCGATGTGGCGTATTGTTTAAATGAAAAACTTTCATGCAGGGAGCTTCAGCATTTTGTGATTCCATTAGCCGGACTTTTTCCTCTCTGGGGAAATTCTTTTTGGGGACTATAAAAGGATTGTCAATGACGCTATGCTGCATAGCTGCACAGATTATAAGAGTGCTACAAAGGGCTGTATTCAGCTTTAACGACTTGAACCTTTTTGAGATTAACTATGCATTAAATCGGCAATTTGGAAAGGATAATCCTATTTACAAGGGAATGCACTTTGCTTACCTTTGCGGAGAACCATGATGTGACGAGGTGGCAAGCATCTTAAAGGACAAACGACATTTGCCCTCTTACTGCTATGCTCTTTACCATGCCGAGGGATTCCTGCATCTACTATGGCGGTGAGTGGGGGATTTTCGGGAGTTAAGGAAAATGAGGTGATGATGCCCTTCGTCCTGTGCTTGAGCCGGAATGGAACGAACTCACCGATTTAATTTCCCTCTCTTGCGAAGCTCCATAAAGAACAAAAAGCTCTGGTTTATGGAGACTACAAAAAGTATAGTCCTGACCAACCCCTAGCTTATTTTTCCCAAAGAGAGTTTCGAGAGGCGGATATGGGTGAGCGGTTAACGCGGATAGCAGGCGTATCAGGCGCAGTTTCACGCATGGGAAATTGCGAGTAAATTTCGATTTACTCAGTGGGAAAACTCTTCCTCAATGATTCTTTTGCCGCTTCTGCCTTCTGGTTTCTTTGTTTGGAAAAAGCTATTATCCAGAAGGAGCAGGGTGCTCTATTAAGTTTCTGCTTTAGCGATAAAAATGTTCTGCTGTGCATGTAAAGCTCAACGCCCATCTTCTTTAGTAGTGATATAATATTTACTCAAAAAGCTTGGGTTCGACTCCCACATACCGGTTGTTATCGTTCAGTAAAAGATAAGAGAGAATTCTCTAGGAGGGTCAGATAGGGAAAAGCGGTAAAAGGAAATGTAAGTTGGATAGGCTGTATCGATTGGGAATTACAGCATTTTCGTAGGGATGTGTTCTGTCATCGCCGGTTCCAGCCAAAATGCCTATCTCATCGAGGAAGAAGACAGTTTTGATGGATGCGGTTTGGACACCCACCGTTTTGACTTTGGAGGGCTCTGAAAAGAAATTGATTTAAAAAGAATTGTTTATTGTGGTAAATCGTGGTGTGACCACTCAGCTCTCTACTAACCATTTGGAAGAAATTCGAGATGTGCCCATTGTGTACACGGAAAATGCGGTGAAAAGAAAGCATTGAGGCGCAGTATGGAAAGAAGGCTTGGAACTTTCCATGTGTATGGTAGAGACCGGAGATTCGTAGAGATTGGAGAAATGGTAAGAAGCTTATTTTTCACGGAAATGCGGATGCTTCACCGTGCCAGTCCATGGCGCACCTTTTTAACCGGAGATAATATCCTCTTCCATGGATGCCTTGCTGGACGGCAACATTGGCATGCGGTGGAGAGCTGGCGATAAAGGCAAATCAGTGTGTTTTGATGAAGAAAAGCGTCATGAAATTATGCAATATCATTGCGCCTTTGCTCATTTTACGACTGGAAGAGATTACGTACTCTGAATCTGTCTATTGAAGTGATTGCCCCCTCCATGGGTGCCATCTGGCAGGAAAATCCCATGCACAGAATTGGAGAGAGAAAATGGGCAGTGGGCTCCAGGGTTATCAGGAAGATCAGGTAACGTGCCTTTGATACCATGTGGGAGGGCACGACAAGGTGCCTGCAATGCTGGAGGAGATTCATCAGCAGTCGAGGATACGGTGGTGAAAGGTCTTTAATATTTCACCGTCGGATATGAAGCAGCGGAGGTGCTTTAAGTCAAAAGCCACTTGCGGTGAGGTTCTACTCTACGGTGTGCATTCTATTTGTCTCGGTGGCAGGCTGGCTTGAGTTTTTAAAGCGGCTGCAAAGTTTCAAGAAAGAGCAGCGACCTTTGAAAAGCTGTTATGAAAAGCTGGGTGCGAGTCTGTGAGAGGTTTTACAGGGGTCACTTAAGGCTGCAGGTTTGACAAATGTGATTCGAAAATATTCCGGGCGGAATGGGTGAGCTAAGGAAGAGGATTTTGCGGCGATTCCGGCATTGGTAAGTGCGCTGTTAAAAAGCGGAATAAGGCGAAACCGGAGAAGGAGTAAAGAGTAAGAAATGAGTGAGCGAGAAACTTTGTCCATGCTGGAAAAAGTTGGCTGTCCGGTTGTAATGGAAATGCACCTTGGAAGAGTTAGAAACGATTTACAAGGTATACTGCGGATCCATAATCATGACGGTATAGCTGAGTTTTGGAGGAAATAAGATGAAACTACTCTTAACGGCATTTACTCCCTTGGCGGAGAAAATAAATCCTGCCTTAGAGGCGGTGAAAGCTTGTAAGGATAGAATAGGAGGGAATCTTTTGATTGTCAAGCAGGAGGTACCAGACGGTGATTCGGAAAGTCTATGGAATACTGTAGGAGAAGCAATGAGAACGGAGAAGCCCGACTTTGTGCTCTGCTCGGGCGAGGCGGGCGGAAGAGCGGAGATTTGCCCGGAAAGAGTGCGCTATTAATATATAGATGATGCAGGATCCGGATAACGAGGGAACCAGCCGATTGGCGAGCCTATTTTTCTCTGGTAGGGGAAAATGCTTACTTTCCACACTCCGGTGAAAAGCTATCGGTGGGCAATCAGAAAGAGGGACTGCCATCTTCTTTGCTCGAACTCTGCCGGTACCTATGTGTGA
>BNJU01002414.1_pt1 | contig 28855 bp, 34 predicted proteins | sample 8539281 | NCBI WGS metagenome assembly BNJU01 (sample SAMD00202456, study PRJDB9452) | human saliva metagenome | isolation source: human saliva | place: Japan
CGTCCCAGCGATTAGTAACGATAGCCATCCGCATACACTGTTACTGGGCGGCGCGAGCTGAACAGATCTTCGCGGGGCCTGTAGCGGGCACTCAACGATCCAGTGACGGCCGGTGAGGCCGCGAACGAACAGTTCTCCCCACGCACAACATGCCTGAAATTGTGACGAGGCCCGCGCCACGGCGACATCGCCAGAACCATGCGCTGATCTTTACTCCACCAGAATCACGATCTGATACAGATCTGCCCTCGACTTCACAGCGTCGACACGAAACGCCGTCGGTGCCGTTCAGACAGCGGAAATGGCAACGTCGACCGTCAGTCGCATGAACATGAACGATTGCTCAAGACGTTACTGGCCCAAACGGCATTGCCTGCACCAGAACATATTCACGATTGAATCTGTCCGCAGCCCACGATATCCGCAAACCGCCTGCCCACTCCAACATCAAACGTTTACAGATATAATGGACTACTTCTGGGCTCGCAATGATAGATTCAATCATGAATACTCTATTCTAAATTTTTGTTACGAATTTAATACCATGTTTGTTGAAAGTATATTAACATCTTGAAACGGCTCGTTCATATTCATCACGACTGATGCCATAATGATTGAGTCGATATAAAAACTGTTTGCCATTTCCATATCCTATACCCAAAACAGCACCAACGGCAGCTCGTTTATCAGCACTATTAGGAAATCCAAAAAGGCCATGTCGTACAAGATCTGCCATCGTAAATTCGTCGCTAGATACCAATGATTCTGTATGGAGTACAGATAAAGCCTTTATAATGGATTCTGGCGATGCTTGTTCAATGCCGATATCATCATTAGCATAGGCCTCATCACGAGGAACAAAGGCATGTTGTGCATTAGGAAATTTCTTCGTTAATACGCGGCGTATACGTTCACCAGCCGTATCTGGATCGGTAAGAATAATAATGCCCCGCTTCTCATAGGCTACGCGAATCTGTTCAATAACGCCCTTGCGCAAGGTAATCCTTCCGTAGCAATACAATCAGCGTCAATAGCTTGGTGTATACGTTGTATATCCGATTTTCCTTCTACTACAATAACCTCTTTTAACATAGGACCTCCTTATATCTATTATATTATTGTAACATATATAGCATTGCTTAAATAGGTGTAATAGTTTAGTATAATATTATATAAATCTATAAAATAAGGAGATAATTGTGACATTACAACAATTGCGATATGTAACGACAATTGCCAATATCGGCAGTATTAGTGAGGCTGCAAAACGTTTATTCGTATCTCAGCCAAGCTTGACGAAAGCCATAAAAGAATTAGAAAAGGAGATGGGCATTACCATCTTCGATCGTACCAATAAGGGCATTACCGTATCTAAGGAGGGCGAGCGTTTTTTAGGATATGCACGCCAAGTATTGGAACAAGCTATGCTGTTAGAAGAACAGTACAAGAGTAATAAAGGTGGAAAAAAACAATTTTCCGTATCTACACAACATTACTCCTTTGCAGTAAATGCTTTCATCGATCTTATCAATCAAAGCGATGTAGACTCTTATGATTTCTCGCTACGAGAAACACAAACCTATGAAATCATTGATGACGTAGCGCATATGAAAAGCGAAATCGGTCTTTTATATTACAATGATTTTAATCGCCCTGTTCTAGAAAAATTGATTCATACTAACGAATTAACTTTTACAGAGCTATTCACGGCTAGCCCTCATATTTTTATTGGCAAACAACATCCATTAGCCTCTAAAAAAGTGGTCTCTATGAATGAATTGGAACCATATCCTTATGTATCATTTGAACAAGGCGACCATAATTCGTTCTATTTTTCCGAAGAAATTTTTAGTACTGTTGTGCGCCCAAAACATATACGCGTTCGCGATAGGGCCTCCCTCTTTAGTCTATTAATCGGACTCAACGGTTATACCGTATCAAGCGGTGTTATCGATAAGGAGTTCAATGGTGAAAGCATCATCTCCGTGCCTCTAGCAGAAGAAGGTATCATGCATATAGGCTACATCACCAACAATAAAATGCAACGCAGTCGTTTAGGACAAGGATATATTAACGCCTTAGAGCAATATGTAAACAATTATGGCAAACATATTCAATTGCCCACAGAAAAATAAATATTTTGTTCTACAAAAATAGGACTAACAAACTATATTAGTACACCCTCCACACAGGGGTGTACTTTTTCTTTATAACTAACGCCCTATTATATGAACATCTCCATAACTATAATCTATACCAAACATTAATATATAGATATTTTTAAATATGGTTAGACTTAGCTATAATAAACCTATCGAAATTATCGGTTATACCGTTTATTATAGGAGGTTTTATTATGTCCAAACAATTAGCACCATTCCATTTGATATTGTAGGTTCTTTCCTACGTCCAGCAGAATTAAAAGAAGCACGTCAAGCTTTCACAGACGGAAAAATTACACGCGAAGATTTAACAGCTGTTGAAAATCGTCTTATCACAGATCTTATCAAGAAACAAAAAGCAGCAGGTCTACCTGTGATTACAGATGGTGAATTCCGCCGCGCATATTGGCATCTAGATTTCATGTGGGGATTCAACGGTGTCAAGGAAATTGAACTTGAACACGGTTATAAATTCCACGGCCAAGAAACAGCACCAGGCTCTCTTGCTCTTACAGGCAAAATCACGGGGACTAACCATCCATTTGTAGAACATTTCAAATTCGTAAAACAATTCGAAGATGAACATACTACAGCACGTCAAACAATTCCTGCTCCATCTCAATTTTTAGCAGAATTATTCCGCGAAGATAACGGTACAGTAACACGTTCTTTTTACCCAGATTTAGAAGAGTTAATTCAAGATATTGCAGCCGCTTATCGTCAAGTTATTAAAGACCTTTATGAAGCAGGTTGTCGCAACATTCAATTTGATGATTGTACATGGGGTATGTGTTGTGACCACGGCTATTGGACTGGTCGCCAAAAGGATAAAAGCGTAACAATCGAAGGGGAAACGGCAAAATACTTACGCGTAAATAACTTAGCTCTTGAAGGTCGCCCTCAAGACTTGGCTTTCACCACACATGTATGTCGCGGTAATTATAATTCTACCTGGGCTGCTAGCGGCGGTTATGAACCGGTTGCACCTATTTTATTCGCTAAAGAAAATGTAGATGCATACTACCTAGAATTTGATGATGAACGGTCTGGTGGCTTTGAACCATTGCGCGAAGTATCTGCTAATAAAAAGGTTGTACTTGGCCTTATTACAACAAAGCGTCCAGAATTAGAGGCTAAAGAAGCAATCAAAGAACGTATCAAAGAAGCAACGAAATATATTCCACTCGAAAGACTTTGCTTATCCCCCTCAATGTGGATTTGCATCCTGCGAAATCGGTAATCAACTAACTGAAGAGGAACAATGGGCTAAACTTGCATTGGTTAAGGAAATTGCACACGAAGTGTGGGGTGATTAAATGTCTGAACACACCATATATTTAGGTGGTGGTTGTTTCTGGGGGCTACAAGGTTATATTCGCCAAATTTCTGGCATAGTTTCAACTGAGGTAGGCTATGCCAACGACCCTACTACTAACCCAAGTTATGAAGATGTATGTCATGACAGTGGCCATGTAGAAGTACTTAAAGTAGTCTATGATGACGGTACATTGTCACTCGACCATTTAATACAGTATTTCTTACGCGCTATTGATCCATTTAGCATCAATAAACAAGGCGGTGATGAAGGGATTCAATATCGAACGGGTATATACTATACAGATAGTGCAGATAAAGCAATTATCGATGCCACTCTAGCTCGCTCTCAATCCTTTGAAAGCAAGCCTTTTGCCATCGAAGTCTTGCCATTAGAAAATTATTACTCTGCAGAGGAATATCATCAAGATTATTTAGATAAAAACCCTAATGGTTATTGTCATATTCCTCTTGGTCTATCCCAAGAACCGCTTATAGACGATAGTGCTTACAACAAACCGACCGAAAAAGACTTGCAAACTTTATCACCTCAAGAATTTGAAGTAACTCAGAATGCTGCTACAGATGCACCATTTAGTCATGAATTGACTAATGAATTTAAATCCGGACTCTATGTAGACATTACAACGGGTGAACCTCTATTCGCATCATCGCGTAAATTTGAATCACACTGTGGTTGGCCAAGTTTTACAAAACCCATAGCAAAAGATGTCATTCGGTATTACAAAGATGACTCCCATGGTATGCAGCGTGTTGAAGTACGCAGTCGTATTGGCAATGCTCACTTAGGTCATGTTTTCGAAGATGGTCCCAATAGATCATTACGGTATTGTATCAATGGATCGGCACTCAAATTTATACCAAAAAATGAATTATTAGGAACTAAGTATGAATACTTAATTCCATACATAGAATAATATCTATACACTAAAAAGGACGATAATTTCCATTATTGGAAACTATCGTCCTTTTCTCATTAGGGTAATTATACAACAAGGAGATATCACTGGGATATCTCCTTGTGTTGTTTATATAGATTAATCTAGTACATATACTGTTACATCACGTCGACCAAAATCCATGGCTTCGCCATAGGAATCCATAACAAGGTCAATACGATTCCCTACAATAGCACCACCTGTATCAGCTGCTACAGCCTCACCATAGCCAGGGATAAACAAGCGCGTACCTAATGGAATTACATCAGGGTCAACAGCAACTACACCGCGTACTGCAGGAATACCTGTTGCAGTAATACCAGCACCATCGCCATCACCTGCTAAGTAAGCAGATGCTTCCATAACGATAGACCGAGATGCGCGACCACTTACATTACGTGATGTTGTCACCTCACGAGTACCTTCCTTAATAATGGTAGGAACCATATTTGTCATCACAGACTTAGACAATTCATTAGTCTTAATGGCAGTGCCATTATTATATAGCGTTTCAACTTGTACGCGTTCAGTACCCGGTTGACCAACTTGAACAACCTCTTCTTCACCTTGAGCCATTGTGTCATCTTTTTGGCGGATAACTTGAATAGGGATTTCTTGATCCACAGTATTCACTGCACGGCTTGTAACGCGTACAATATTCACAGTACTACCAGCTTGAATAGCGCCACTAGCTGCGGTGGTGTAATTAGGAGCCTTAAAGCCTAATTCCTCAGCTAAGTCCTCTGCTGTAGTTTGTGTAGTATAAACAGTTCTAGTTTTTCCATTCACTGTAACAGATACAGGGAATGCTCTTACTACGGTAAGTGTTGTACCCTCTTGTACAGAATTAGAATCACTAATTACTTTATCTTTCGGATTTAATTTAATACCTGCGTTACGCACGATACCTTCATTCGAATTTAAGTGTGTTTTAACAGTATGAGCTGCACCATCAGCCATGACTGTAACAGTTTTATCGTTGTAAGAAAAACCAGTCAAGGTTATTGCAGTTACCATCAATCCAGCAACCACAGACGATATATATCGCTTGTGCGTCTTTTGAATTCTCATTACGAAATACCTCCTGTAACAATCATATTCTACTACAGTTAGATATAACCTGTCAAACGCACAAGGTTAACAATTGTAGATAAACACATATAATATATGGTTTTTTTCCTATTTTTATATTTTTTTATTTTTATATTTTTGTCCACTGTACACAAACATATCTATATTTTTTTCGATAACATACTAGATAAGCAAAATTGTAGAGGTATATCAGATACCACTACAACATATAGTATACAAGTATATATTATTCTCTGTGTGAATATTTATGAGGTTTTTCTATTGTTACCATAAAAATATATTAAATATCTAAATTTTTCATTTACAATTCATAAAAGCAATAAATAAAACGACTAAAACATACATATAATGGGTATTTATAATCTATATTTATGCATCCATATGATATCATCCACGAATTTCATCATTCTTTCATTTTTAAACATGGGCTTAAATCGTTCTATAACAGTCATTTTTTCTTTACTTTCTTGCGTATTGGCGGCCTCCATTAATTCTTCTTGTGCAGATATTGGCCCCTCTACAGCTGTTACCTTATAATACGATCCATCAGATCTCATAATATGAGCTTTCAGCGTATCTACAAGGTATAAATCAAGAATACCCTTGATACGTGCTTTATGACGTTTATCCTCAATAGGAATCATCAATTCAACACGTTCATTCAAGTTACGAGGCATCCAATCAGCACTAGAGATAAATATTTTGTCATTACCGCCACTTCTAAAATAGAATATTCTATGATGCTCTAAAAAACGCCCTACAATGGAACGCACCGTAATATTATCGCTTATACCTGCGATGCCAGGTCGCAATGTACAAATTCCACGCACAATGAGGTCAATGCGTACACCATTGGCCGATGCTTCATATAATTTTGCAATAACCTTTTTATCGAGTAAAGAATTCATCTTTGCAATGATGTATGCATCTTCACCACGTTTGGCACATTCAATTTCTTCATCAATAAGATCCATTATACGTTCCCGTAAATTTAGTGGAGCCACAATAAATTTATTCCAAATCGGTGGATCTGAATAGCCAGAAATCAAATTGAAGAAACGGGATGCATCATCACCATATTCATCATTACTTGTAAAAATCCCACAATCAGTATATATACGGGCTGTTTTACCATTATAGTTCCCCGTTGCTAAATGAACATAGCGGCGAATTCCATCTTCTTCGCGTCGAACCACCATAGTAATTTTAGAATGTGTTTTTAAGCCCTTTAAGCCATAAATTACATGACAACCGGCCTTCTCCAATCTACGGGCTATAATGATATTATGCTCTTCATCAAAACGAGCTTTAACCTCCATTAAGACAGTAACTTGCTTACCATTATCAGCCGCTTTTATAAGAGATGCAATAATAGGTGATTCACCACTGACGCGATACAAGGTTTGTTTAATAGCTAAGACATTTGGATCAACAGCCGCTTGTGCTACAAATTGTTCAACTACATTAAAGGTTTCAAAAGGGTGATGTACGAATATATCTCGACTACGAATTACATCGAGTAAATTCTCTTCTTCACAGCCAATTAGATCGCTCGGTATTTTAGGCTCAAACGGTTTATACCGCAAATGATCATAGCCTGGATAATTTGAAAAATCTAGATACATACGACAATCTAAATGACCATCTATATAATATACATCCTTTTCCTCTAACTCTACACTAGCTAATACGGTACGCAATAACTCAGAAGAACCATTACCAACCACTTCTAGCCGCACAGCATCACCTCGACGTCGACGTCGTAACGACGCTTCAACTTCGGTCAATAAATCCTTTGCATCTTCTTCATCAATTTCAAGATCCGCATCACGAGTCAATCGGAAAATCATAGCTTCTTCAATACCATAACCTTGAAAGAATTGGGTCGCATAATAGGTAATAATATCCTCTAAATACACAAATCTATGTACCTTATTCGATGAGGATGGTACTTCGATGATTCGATCTAGTACTGATGGAATTGGCAAAATGGCAATTTTATAATCCTTAGAACCATCCGGTTGGACTTGAAAGATACGAACAATAGCATTAATCGTATTATTGGCTAAAAATGGAAACGGATGCCCTGAGTCAACGGCCAATGGTGTCACAACAGGGTAAATTTGTTCCTCAAAATAGTGACGCAACCAAGCTTTTGTCTTTACATCAAGATCTTCAGGATGAAAAAAACACAGCCCTTTCTCTTTTAAATCCCCCAAAACGCGATGTAAATACGTATATTGTAAGGAAACTAAACGCTGTACAGATTCATCGATAGCTTTAAGTTGAGCTTTTGCATCCATATGGGCTGCATCATATTTAACGATGCCATTCATAGCTTGATGGCGCAATCCTGCAACGCGAATCATAAAAAATTCATCTAAATTAGAGCTAGCAATTGCGATAAAGCGCAATCGTTCCATCAAGGGATTGCTTGTATCCATTGCTTTCCAATAAAAACCCGTTGATTAAATTTGAGCCATGATAACTCACGATTAAAATAATATTTTGGACTTGTAAACAACTTACACACCCCCTATGGTTAAGGAAATTTCCATCCCAAATATTTCACTAAAATAGACAGAATCCCGATTAAACGTCCACCATTCAAGAGATATATTCTCCTTTGTCCTTACATGAACAATTAGCTCCTTATCCCGTTCTTCTAAACGTATTTCATCTATTTTTTGATTGCTCCCCGCATCTAATGAGCAAGCTACTCTGACAATAGCAACTAGCTTTGTAACCTGTATTTTTTGCAATTCTGTAAGGACTCTAAAATATTCATCATCATCCGAAGGTGTCCCTTTATAGTGGTAATACACCACATTGGCAACCACTTGTTTTTCTTCTTCTGAAAGCCCAAATATATCCGTACCCATTACGATATGATACGCATGTTCTCCATGATTTCTAAGGCTTACAAATTTACCAACAGAGCAGAGGATAGCCGCTATGCGACACAAATAGCCCCACCGTTCTGGTAGGCCCTTATGCCGCAATGCGTTACAAAAGGCTAAGCTAAAACGCTCTACCTCTCGATCGTGGACGGAGTCCGTATGATAGCGTGATGCTATAGCCCGTGCCAAATCTGCATTTTGCTCGCGCAATTGATACATATAGGGATGGTTTCTGATTCTACGCCATAGAACCAACTAATACCTTGCGAAAAGGAATAGCTACTAAAGATTAACGACTCCGGTTGTATAGCGTTGATAAGCTCTGCAAAGAGAATCATAGTCGGCATGAGAATATTGGCTTTAAACTCTGGAATCTTATAACGATTCATCAATTTAGTGGCCGTAATGCCATCAAAGGAATCAACGAGTTCCTTAAACTGTTGAGGATTAATTGTAATAATAGGATCGCTATCGTTATACCCCATTAACTGTAGAATTAAACGCGCCTCATCACCGGAGAGAATAATATTTAATGTTAAAAAGTTGTAATTCCTCGCGTAATGGGCTAATCATACGATGCAAATATTCTGTTATGGCTGTACTAAATGATATCGATGCACGTTGGTTTCGATTAAAGGACTCCATAACACGAAGAGAACCACTATGCATATTTTGTTGAAATAATAGAGATGCTCCTCGCCAAGCGGTTAAGCCAACCCCACCGGACGTAATATCCGCAAATAAGCAAGCCGTATCTTCATCCGCCGCCTTATGGTGATACATCATTTCATAATATACGAGAGCGTATTTAAAATAAACCTCTTTAGGCATGTCTATTACTTCCACACGCATACCAGTTTGTATAAAAATCTGATCTAATATAGCTCTTCGATTTGCGGCTTCTCTAATTACTGTAGTCCCGTATAAACGACATCTAGACACACCATAATCAGCCATCAATTGTTTGTAGCCTTTAAGAATATCACAAATCTCCTCAATGGTTTTAAAGCTAAGGCGAGAGGTTTGAAATAATTCTTCCCCAAAGGTAACTTCTCGTGCAGCATAGTCAATCACACGGACTTCATCAATGCTTTTATATTCTAATATTGTAATGCTCATACTGCTAGACCCAACATGTAAAATTGCATATCTGAGCACTTTAGATAATGTCATACCTACCTCCTACTGAGGGGACCACTCAATTTCTAACTGACGTTTGAATTCCTTTTTAAAAGGCTTTACTAATTTTTCAACAGCCCCTTTTGTTATATCTATATCTCGATGTTTTGGGTATTCTACGATTAATAGCACCTTATCAGGGCTAATTCGGCTATCTAATTTGGTAATTAATTGTTCATGACTTTCATCAAGAGCCTCTGCAATGGCTAAAATAATTGATAACTTCTGCCCCATAGTACGTTGCTCATCATCCAGTAATTTACCGTATAAGAAATTTTTATATTCCTTAGGCGTTAAACCATGCGAATTCATAACCAAAAATGCACTAAAAGCCTGTTCAATATGGCTCATACCATATAAATTACTGTTGACTAGCATATAGCATCCATGTCTGGCATGGCTATAATAATTGACGCGTTTACCGATATCATGCAACAATGACGCAACTTGCAAGCATCGACGCAATGCATTATCCCCCTTATGCAATGACCACCACTGTTCAAATAATGTATCTGCCAATTTACAAATATATTTAGCATGAACGAGTTCATGACGTGTCATACCAAGGAGGACATTTTCTGCGGAGTGAATCAAAATATCGGGAATAATAGGTTTACCACCTAAATAATTATGCCCATAATAATCATAAAATAACCCCTCTCGAAGCCCAGAACCACCTACGACTAGGGTTTTACAATTCACATAATTAAATAATTCATAGACGATGGTCATACCTGCAATAATGATATCAGCCCGTTCAGATGAGAGCCCATTTATTTTTTTTTACGTTGAGCTAAAGGCTTAGATTTAACCTCATCTAAAAGTTCAGTAAATCTATGATATGGTATTTCATAGTTATGTATTTTAGTTATTGGGTAGGATAATTTACGTTGATCCATTTTTGCAATATTACGTGCTGTACCGCCAATGCCTAATAGAGGCATTTTAGTATTTTTTAGCCAAGCCTGTTCTTCTATAGTTTTCCTTATGGCCTTGACCATTTTATTATATTCTTTTTTCTGTGAACTCATCCCCTGTTTGATAAGTACCTGTTAATGTGAGTGCACCAATGGGTAAACTCACAGATCGTTCAATCTGTCGATTTCGTACTAATGTTACCTCTGTGCTGGCTCCGCCTAAATCAAAGATAACAAAGTCTTTAAGACCAATTGTATTGATTACCCCTAAAAATCCTAATCGCGCCTCTTCCTCACCAGAAATACATTCTAAATCAAGCCCTGTTTCTCGTTTTACTATATTAATAAATTCATCACCATTTTTAGCCAACCGTACAGCTGCTGTTGCAACAGCCTTAATGAAGTTTACCTCAAGAGCCTTTGCCATATGTACATAAGACTGTAAAGATACTAAAGCTCGATTCATCGCCGCTTCTGTCAGTTTATGTTTTCCCCACATATTTTCGCTTAAACGAATTGAATTTTTTTCCTGATATATTAAACGATAACTACCTGTATCTGATATTTCATAAATAACGAATCGAACGGAATTCGATCCCAAGTCAATAAATGCTATGCGTTCCATCTTTTCATCCTTTGTAAGTCCAAATCCATATAGACTATATATTGTTAGTATACCATAGAAAAACGCGATTCCTTCCAAGAAAGAATCGCGTTTTCTAAGCATAGATATATAAATCTACATATATTTTATAGTATCTATGACTATCACTATTTATTTTATTCCAAATACACGCTTGCCATTTTCATAAGCAATAGAAGCAAACTCATCCACATCCATTCCACGTAAGGATGCGATTTCTTGTGCCACAAATTGTGTTTTACTAGGATCATTGCGACGTCCTCTAAATGGAGGCGGTGTCAAATACGGGGAATCTGTTTCGATAAGAATACGTTCAAGGGGCACTTGTTTTTGCCACTTCCTTTAATTTAGTCGATTTCGGGAATACCACAGGTCCTGCAAATGAGATATAAAAGCCCAATTTAATTGCTTCTTTTGCCATCTCCCAACTGCCAGAGTAACAATGGAAAATCCCCCAGTTCTCCTTACCTTCATTGCGCAAAATATCCATAATATCTCCATGCGCATCGCGATCATGGATAATAATTGGCAAATCTACTTCACGAGCCAACTCAAGTTGACGTATGAAAACCTTCTTTTGCGTTGGTCGATCTGAAAAATCATAATAATAATCAAGGCCAATTTCACCGATGGCGCGAACCTTATCGTTATGCAAGGCTAATTCTTTAAAATATTCATAATCATCATCGGTAAAGTCTTTTGCTTCGTGCGGATGGGTTCCTACAGCAGCATACAAACGGTCATCTGTTTCTGCCAATGCAACGCCAGATTCAACTGTTTGTCTATCCACACCAGGAATCATAATGTATTCAACGCCTGCATCAAAACAGGCTTGTAGCATATCCGCTCTATCGTTATCAAAACGATTGTCATTAATATGCGCATGTGTATCAAAGAGTTTCATTATTTCACAATGCTCCCTGCTGGTAAGGATTCAATATTGGTAACTTCTAAATGTTCTTCCCAATCAGAAGCGGATAAAATCATACCGTAAGACTCAATACCCATCATTTTTTTAGGGCTTAGGTTTGCTAAGTAAATGACCTTTTTACCAACCATAGATTCTGGATCGTAATATTGGGATATACCGCTTAATACGGTGCGTTCTTCAATACCGATATCCAATATGAATTTCAATAATTTTTTAGACTTTGGTACCTTTTCACAGCTAATAACCTTTGCTACGCGAAGATCCAATTTATCAAAATCATCATAGGTAATATTTTCTTTTAATGGTGGAATATTCGATGTATCAACAGCATCGATAGCTTTTTCTTCTACAGTGACGATGTCTACCATTTCTGGGATTTCAAAACGTGGATAAATTGGCTCACCTTTTACGACCTTTGTACCTGTTGGAGTACCACCCCATGTGCGCACATCATCCAATTGGACATGATCAAAACCACCTAGGCCCAATTGTTCCCAAATTTTTGGAGCCCCTACTGGAATAACAGGACTTACGAGAACGGCAATGATGCGTAAGCTTTCAGCAAGATGATACATAACAGATTTCAAACGTAATATATCCGCCTCTTCAGAACTCTTAGCCAATACCCAAGGCATAGTTTCATCGATATATTTATTCATACGGCTGATGAAAGCCCATACTGTTTTAAGGGCCTTATTTAATTCCATAGCTTCCATTTGAGCTTCAAAATCTGCCACCGTTTGTTCTGCCAAGGAAGAAATTTCTTTATCTAAATCGTCCACATCATCAGTTTTTGTAATGATACCACCATGATATTTTTCAATCATCGCAATGGTACGATTCAACAAGTTACCTAAGTCATTAGATAAGTCTGCATTGATTTTTGTTACAAAGTTAGGTAATGTGAAGTTTCCATCATGACCTAATGTAATTTCACTTAACAAATAATAACGCAAAGAATCCGCACCATATGTATCAATCAATGGATTTGGATCGATAACATTACCTAGAGATTTACTCATCTTCGTACCATCTACAATCATCCAGCCGTGGCCAAATACCTTTTTAGGCAATGGCAACTCAAGGCTCATGAGCATCATAGGCCAAATGATAGTGTGGAAACGAACAATTTCCTTGCCCACCAAATGAAGATCTGCTGGCCAGAATTTCTTATATAATTCACCATCACCATCAAATGGGGCTAATGCACTAATATAGTTTACGAGTGCATCAAACCAAACATAAACAACATGTTTAGGATCAAAAGGAACCTTGATGCCCCAATCAAAGGATGTACGAGAAACGGCCAAATCTTCAAGACCTTGTTTTACGAACTGAATCATTTCATTGCGACGAGATTCAGGTTGAATAAAGTCAGGATTTTCTTCAATAAATTTAAGCCATTGGTCTGTATATTTACCGAGTTTAAAGAAATAACTTTCCTCTTTAACGCGCTCTACAGGACGACCACAGTCTGGACAGGTATGATTTTCACCAAGTTTTTGTTCAGTCCAGAAGGATTCACAAGGTGTACAATACCAGCCTTCGTATTCAGCTTTGTAAATATCGCCTTTTTCGTAAGCTTTCGTAAATAATTCTTGGACTACCTTTTCATGACGTGAATCAGTAGTGCGAATGAAATCATCATTAGAAATATGCATTTTTTCCCATAATGCTTTAAATCCATTTACAATATTAGTCGTATATTCTAATGGTGTAATACCTTGTGCCTCAGCAGCACGTTGAATTTTTTGACCATGTTCGTCAGAACCTGTCAAGAATCGTACATCATAGCCTGCGAGACGTTTAAAACGTGCAATGGTATCGGCTACGGATGTACAGTATGTATGACCTATATGCAATTTAGCACTAGGATAATAAATTGGAGTTGTAATATAATATGTCTTTTTTTCTTCGCCCATCATAATCTCCTTCTATTCATCACTTGTGAAAGTGTTATCGTTCTACAATATTATAAACCTCACGGCGTGAAACACCAAAGCGTTTTGCCACCTCGCGTATAGCCTCCTTCTTTGGCACGCCTGATGCTACCAATTCAGCTACTACCTCTTCATAAGACACAGGTTTCTCTTCCACATCATCAGTGGATTCTCCCGTTTCACAACCGCCTATAACGAGAACAAATTCTCCTTTATAGGTTATTTGATCTAGATCATTACATATAGATGCTAAATCACTACGTAGAAAGGTTTCAAACTTTTTAGTTACCTCTCGAGCAATCGTAATCGGCCTGTTCCCAAAGGCTGCATACATATCTACTAGTACCTCTTGTAAACGATGAGGTGCTTCATAGAATATAAGCGTCCCCCGTTGTTTAGCCATAAGTTGGAGAGCATCATTTCGATGTTTACCACGCTTTGGTAAAAAACCAAAGAATGTAAATTGTTTTGTGTCTAAATCGGATGCAATAAGTGCCGTTAATGCCGCATTAGCACCAGGTAATGGTACAACAGATATGTCATGTGCAATAGCTTTTGACGCAAGATCTGCACCTGGATCCGATATGGCGGGCATCCCCGCATCACTGACGCAAGCAATATCCTTACCATTTAACAGCATAGCAATAATGGCGTTTCCTTTTTCTTCCTTATTATGTTCATGGTAAGAAATCAAAGGCTTACTAATTTCAAAATGCTTTAGCAATATACCTGTATGACGCGTATCCTCTGCCGCAATAGCATCAACCTCATTTAATATGCGTACAGCGCGATAGGTCATATCCTCTAAATTGCCAATTGGCGTAGGCACTAAATATAGGGTGCCCTTGTTATTTTCGTTCATACCAACGAGACACCTCCTCCGTGTACACATTAGGTTGTTTATATATGACAAGCGGTGGTTCCACAATAAGTGATGATTTTCCACTTTTTATGGCCTCCACCAAAACGATTTTAGCTGGTTTTCCAATCATACCGTGAATAAAACGCAATCGTTTAATAATAAAATCGGTTGATGCTAACGACGCCATCAACTCAGATAAACGTGGTGCACTATATACCATCCATAGATAACCCTTATATTTAACCAATCTTGATGCAGATTTGCATACATCATCAATGGTGGTGCACATATCATGCAGCGCCAAGCATAGATTACTATCACCAGGAACTTTACCACCATGATAATCAAAGTATGGTGGATTCACTAATACACCATCAAAGGGTTTAGGGCCAAACTGATGGTAGCTCATTGTACGATAATCGCCTTGAACGATAGATATAACATCAGACTTATGATTATAAGTAACACTGCGCTGAGCCAGATTGGCCATTACATCATTAATTTCAACGCCTGTCATATGGCCTGCTCCCAATGATGTCCCTATCAACGGCAATACACCGGTGCCAGTCCCCAAATCTATATATCGATAATGTCCATTGAAACGGCAAAAATGCACTAGCGCAATGGCATCAAAGGAAAATCGAAATTGATCTCGCCGTTGATATATTTTTAAATCATCGATAATCAAATCATCCAGTTGTTCTAAATCATTCATCTGGTAATGCCACGTCGGACCATTTTAAATCAATGGTTCGGCCTGCCTCTAATTGAACCTTAACCGTATGTTTATGATGATTTACCTTAAGGACCTTACCAATGCCTTCATCGGTTACAACCTCCTTGCCAATCCCCGGTGGTTCTACATCGCGAGGAGAAGGGGTTCTCTCCTTCTTCACATATAGATCGCCACCCTTTTTATACAAATCATCTTCATAGTTTAAACAACACATGAGTCGGCCGCATACACCAGAAATTTTGGTAGGGTTCAAACTAAGATTTTGATCCTTAGCCATGCGAATCGATACGGGTGAAAAGTCACCTAAAAAATTGGAGCAACATAAGTGTCTACCACAGGCGCCAATTCCATTTAACACCTTAGCTTCATCGCGAACACCTACTTGACGCAACTCAATGCGTGTTCTAAAAACAGTGGCTAAATCCTTTACGAGTTCACGAAAGTCTATGCGCCCGTCAGCAGTAAAGAAGAACACAATTTTATTCATATCAAATGTGTATTCTACGTTAATTAGCTTCATCGGCAATTTACGCTTTGCAATTTTCTCTAAGCATATAGCAAAGGCTTTTTCTTCCCGTTCCTCATTCTTTTCTAATTGTTGCAAATCCTTAGGTGTGGCCTTTCTCATCACTTCTTTGACAGGCATCACTAAAGAATCTTTCGAAACTTCTTTTGGTCCAATAACAACCGTACCATATTCAACGCCACGCGCAGTTTCAACAATGACGCCATCCTCGATGGATAAAGTTTCTTCACCAGGTAAAAAATAGTAAATCTTACCGGCCTTTTTAAATCGTACGCCAACGATGGTTACCATCTAAACCTCCTCACGAGCATCGTGAAGGGCGATACTGAGACCGTCCACCACGAGAGCGATTTTTATGTGTAAACGCAAAGCCTGTTCCGCTCGTAACGTTTCATGAACTACAGTTGCTAAAGCGGCCATGGGCCAATGCGGTAATAATTTTAATAATACAGTACTATGCATAGGCACACGTAGTTGTTCGTTCGTAGCCCCGCATTTTAGGGCTATCATATCGCGACTTACCACGCGTAACCAATGCATTAAATCCAATGCATCCTCACGAGTTAATGATTCACACCATATGGCAACTTTGGAAAACCAACGTGAATCAGACCCCAAGGTTTGCATCCATTTAATAGCTAAATCCAACATGGCTATAGTTCCTTGTTGTAACAGTGATTCTACAACAGCAGGATTACCATGCCCCATGGAAATAGCTTCTTCTATGTTTCCTTTAATGCCCCGTTCCGCCAATGCACGTCGTATACTTTCATCCGAAACCGGTTGAAAACCAATACCCATACAACGCGAAATAATCGTAGGTAATACAAGATTAATTTTATTCGTAATAATGATAAAGTACACCTGTGCGGGTGGTTCTTCAATCGTCTTTAGCATGGCATTAGCCATAATAGCATTGGCCACATGAAAGTCTTCAATAATAACGACGCGATTTCCAAGTCCAGCCACCGATAGATGATCTTGTAATAAGGTATACCACTGTTCTACTTTTAAGGTAGACTTCATGGGACGAATCCAAAATGCATCGCCCTTATCCATATAAATGGGTAAACCTTCCGCCTCTATTTTCTTTTCACTTTCACCATTGGCAAGGCGCGCATTTTTTACCTCCTCTAAATAATCAGCACCATTGTGGCCCTGAAAAACTGGTCGTCCTAAAATCAAGGATGCCAATCCAATAGCCATATCGAGCTTACCGAGTCCAGCTTCACCATAGAATAGCAAGCTGTGGGGTAATGTTTGCCGTTTTACCAATTCAGTTAGGTGGTTTTTAATCGTATCTTGACCGATTACATTATCAAAATATGTCATAATCCCTCCTATCCTGTCCAATATTACTATTATATAGGAAAATGGCGACTTTTTAAAGAGCCGCCATTATCAAAGACTTGAGGTTTCACCTATTTTAATAGAGCTTTTATCACCTCATATATATCATTATGTATAGATTCTATACTTCGCATTGTGAAAGTTCCAGATTCATCTTGTTGAGCGCAGGAAATACGATGCCATTGATAGCGTTCAACCAATTCATCATATGCATCGTGAACAGATTGTAAATATGCTCGATTTCCTTCGTGTATGTCCCCAGTCTCGCCTCCAGTTTTACCGGTACGCTCAGACATCAAAGACTCGGTCACCTCCAACGGAACATCAAGTAAACATACCACATCAGGACGTGGCAAGCCAAACTTAACAAACTCAAAATCTTCTAGCCATTCTAAAAATTGAATGCGCTTATCCGGATCTGTATATTTTACCATTTGATGAACCATATTAGATGTTGTATAACGATCGGCGATAATGATACCACCATCAGTATAGAACGATTCCCAATCCATTCTATAGGATGCAAAGCGATCTATAGCATACATAGAACTCGCCACATAAGGGTTAACTGAGTCTACATCGGTACCAAACTGTCCCGACAGATACATCCTAATAGGCATAGATGCATCGCTATCATAATTTGGAAAGCTAACACTGCATACACGATGTCCTTCTGCCTGTAATCGTTCTACTAAACGCTTTGTTTGCGTGGCCTTACCACTACCATCGCCACCTTCTAGTATGATTAAAGTCCCCATATTTACTCCTCTACAACTTGTATTGTTTCTAAGCTCATATCGGCCGCACCATTAGGTACATAGCCTAGTGCACGCCGTTGTTGTATATATTGTAACACAGATTCCGTAATCTCTTCACCTACGGCTATGCAGGGAATCCCTGGCGGATAATAAGCTATGGTTTCACCACAAATACGATGCAAAGCTGTTTTTAAAGAACAAGTTCTGCGATTCTTATAGAGGGCTTCTCTCGGTGTCATACGCACAACTGGAGTAGGTAAACACTAGCTGACTGAATAATTTTAGTGCGGTCCACTATTTGATCACCCATATGATTCAATAAAGATGATTCACTACAAATCTCATCGCTGATAGCTTGTACCGCTTTTACAAGATTCATAATAGATTCCTCGGTATCACCTATGGTGATTAAAACGAGCACATGATACGCTTGCACAAGTTCAACTTCGATATGATGGGCACGTAGTCGTTTTTCAAAATCTACACCTGTAATTCCTAATTCCTTAGCATCGATTAATACCTTTGTTACATCATAATTAGGTCTATCTACATCTTCGCCACACATGACAGCAATCCCCTCTATGGCTGCCAATTCACGCCGTAATTGTAAACTTAACGACACAGCACGATTGACTAAATTGGTACCTTTCGTGGCCAATTGATGACGTGCCATATCCAAGGATGCTAAGAATATATAATTGGGGCTTGTACTTTGTAGCATTTGGTGCATCTGAGTTATACGACGAGTATCAAACCGATGCCCTTGACCTAGGAGCCATGATGTTTGTGTTAAGGAGCCTACAGATTTATGAGTGCTTTGTGCTACTAAATCAGCACCGGCCTCAATAGCCTCAATTGGTAAACTTTCAACAAATGGCAAATGAGGTCCATGAGCTTCATCGACTAGAACAACCATATTTCTCTTATGAGCTTCTTTAACGATATTCTTTATATCAACACCAACACCATAATAATTAGGATATACCAATAAAATCGCCTTTGCTTCTGGATGTGCATCCATAGCTTGTATAGCATCTTCTAAGGTAACACCTAATGGGATTCCCCACCGCTCATCAAATTCACAATTCATATATACCGGTTTAGCACCGGATAAAACAAGACCACTAACGACAGACCGATGGGCTTCTCTAGGGATAATAATCGTTTCATCTGGACCCACGGTGCCCATAATCATAGCCTCTATAAGAGCCGTTGTGCCGTTAATAGAAAACCAACAATGTTCAGCACCATACAATTGAGCTGTTAACTCTTGAGCTTCCTTTAATGCCCCTTCAGGTTCATGTAAATCATCTAGAGCATACATTACGCCAAGATCATAGGGCAATGCCGGGCACATCCAATCTTGTAAAATTGGGTGCGCTCCGACACCGATTTTATGCCCTGGTGTATGAAAGGGCACATAATGTTCTTCTTTATAATCTTCCAATGCCTCAACAAAGGGCATTTGTTGCTGATTCATAGTAATACCTCATAAAAAAGGCATGAATCTCTATGAGACTCATGCCCTTATGCATGTTATTTATCGATGTGGACGACGTTTAGGATTATATAAATTCATCCCTTTATCGATACCCACCTCTAAGGTTCCTAATACAGCTTTCACCGTATCTTTAATACCTTTTTGTACCTTCTCTTTATTTTCTTCACTAAATGGTGCTAACACATGATCAATAACAGTCCATTGTGGCAGCGGGCGACCTATACCGACGCGGAATCGTGGAAAATTCTCCGTTCCCAAATGAGAAATCATAGATTTAATCCCATTATGACCACCAGAGCTTCCATTAGGTCGAATACGTAATTTTCCTACAGGTAAATCCATATCATCATAGATGCAATACACATCAGAAGGATCTATCTTATAGTACCGCATCAAAGGCCCTACCGATTCACCACTAGCATTCATAAACGTTTGTGGTTTTACAAGCAATACCTTTTCCCCATCTACATTGATACTACAAACCTCAGCACGTTGTTCCTCTTTCCAAGGCGTGTGAGATACGCTATCTGCAATGGCATCGATAACCATAAATCCTATATTATGTTTTGTCGTTTCATATTGCTTGCCCGGATTGCCAAGGCCTACTACTAATTTCAAGAATCACCTATTATTTATCGAATAAATTACTTACTGAAACTTCGTGAAAGATACGCATAATGGCTTCACCCAATAATGGAGCTACAGATAATTGCGTTACATTTGGTAATTTACAATTTTCTGGTAATGGCATTGTATTTGTTACGATAAGCTCTTTAATGTTAGAGTTTGCAATGCGTTCGCTTGCTGGGTCTGTCAATACAGCATGAGTAACAGCAGCCATAACAGATTTGCACCAAACGCTTCTAATGCTTTAGCACCTTCTACAAGAGAACCTGCTGTATCTACGATGTCATCAACGATGATACAGTTTTTTCCTTTTACATCGCCAATTAAATTCATAACCTTAGCCACGCCTGGTTCAGGGCGTTTCTTTTCAATAATGGCAATAGGAGCACCGATGCGGTCAGCCAAATCACGAGCACGTGTTACACCACCAAGGTCTGGAGATACAACGATAACATCTTCGAGATGTTTTTCATTAATGTATTTAGCTAGAATGGATGCACCATATAAATGATCAACTGGCACATCAAAGAAGCCTTGGATTTGACCTGCATGCAAATCAATTGTTACAAGACGTGTAATACCAGAAGTTTGCATTAAGTTAGCTACTAATTTAGCTGTAATTGGTTCACGACCGCGTGTTTTACGATCTTGACGTGCATAACCATAATAAGGAACTACTGCTGTAATATGACGAGCAGAAGCACGTTTTAATGCATCGGCCATTACCATCAATTCCATTAAGTTATCATTTACAGGATAGCTAGTTGGTTGAATGATAAATACATCTTTGCCACGTACGCTTTCATCAATCATAATTTGTACTTCGCCATTATTAAAGCGACCTACAAATGCTTCACCTAAAGGCAAACCTAAATAATCACAAATTTCCTTTGCCAACTCTGGATTTGCGTTACCTGTGAAAATCTTAAGTTTTTTGCCGTCTTCAAATGCCATTTTGATACCCTTTCATTTCTCCGTAATCTCAGTTAGTTACTCAATGTATATGTAACGAAATATTACAGATATACAACCTTATTGCCTTATTATTGTATACTATTTTTCCTATCTTGTGTGAAAAATTTTTAATAAATTCCTATTTCTTTTTGAAAGTATCGTCTGTAACCCAATTTTCTTTCACAATTTGTTTGCTGCGACCTACAGCTAATGCCTTATCAGGAACATTTTTCGTAATCGTAGAACCGGCACCTATATAGCTATAATTACCAACTGTTACAGGCGCTACTAAATTGCTATTACAACCTACAAATGCACCATCGCCGATTGTTGTGCGATGCTTGATTTTTCCGTCATAATTTACCGTAATCGTACCACAACCAATATTAACACCAGAACCTACATCACTATCGCCAATATAGGATAGATGAGGGGAATTTAGTGCCTTCCCCAACATTGGAATTTTTAACCTCTACGAAATTACCAATATGAACCTTATTGCCAATAACCGTATTAGGACGCAAATGTACATATGGACCAATATCTACGCCATCTTTTACTTCACAATCGTGACCATAGGTGAAATGAATCACTGTGTCATTACCTACTTTCACATTTGTCAAACGTGTATGAGGTCCAATTTCACAATTTTCACCAATTACCGTATTGCCTTCTAACACAGTACCAGGATGTAAAATTGTATCAGCACCAACAGTAACTTCTGGCGCTACATAGGTATTCGCTGGATCAATAATTGTTACACCTGCTGTCATTAATTCTACATTCTTACGATGTTTTAAAATAGATTCTGCTTCAGCCAATTGCAAGCGGGAGTTTACGCCTAAGGACTCTTCAAAATTTTCAGTCATATAAGCACTTACCTTATCGCCGCCATTCACAAGAATACCAACCACATCGGTAATATATAATTCACCTTGTGCATTATCATCGGATAATTGACCGAGACATGGCCAAAGTTTTTTGCTATCAAACGCATACATACCAGTATTAACTTCTTGTACAGCTAATTCTTCTGGCTTACCATCCTTTTGTTCCACAATGCGTACAACGTGACCTTCTTCATTTCGAATGATGCGACCATAACCTGTTGGGTCAGGCATATGAGCAGTCAAAATTGTAGCTGCCGCACCAGAGTTTTTATGTTCTTCTAAAAGTGCTTCTAAGCTTTCTTTTGTAACGAGTGGTGTATCGCCGCATAATAAAAGAATAGTACCATCAAAATCTCCTAATACAGGTTCCGCCATCTTTACTGCATGACCCGTACCATTTTGCTCTTCTTGACGTACAAATTCAGCACGACCTTCTAAATAGTCTTGTACCGCATTACCACCAAAGCCGACGATAACAACATCTTTATCAGTTCCTAATGATTGAACTGTTTCTAATACGCGTTCAACCATAGCTTGCCGCCCACTTTATGAAGCACCTTTGGCAATTTGGACTTCATCCGTGTACCCTTACCAGCCGCTAAAATAAGACTTGCAATTTTCATAGTAAACTCCTATCTATCAATCGTATCAAATACAGGTTCGATATGAATTTCATTTGTACTTTCATCAATGCCATGGAACGTAAATAGCGATTCATAGTCATTGATTAACTTAGGATTCGGTTCAGCTGTAGCTACTAGGACACCGATTCCCACCACTTTACCATTCATCTCATGTACAAGCTCTGTAAGACCTTTAGCCGTACCTCCAGCCTTCATAAAATCATCAATAATTAAGACCTTCGCATTCTGTGGTATGGCGCGTTTAGTCAATGTCATCGTTTGAATTCGGCCCGATGAACCCGTTACATAGTTAATACTGATGGCAGATCCTTCCGTAACCTTACTATCACGACGGGCAATCACAAGAGGTTTGTTGAAAGCTCTTGCTACCATAACTGCTAATGGGATTCCCTTTGTTTCTACTGTCAAAATATAATCAGGATTACGATCAACAAAGCGGGTCATTATAATTTCACCTAAACGGGTCATCACATGCCAATCATATAAAATATCCGACATATAAATGAACCCACCAGGTATGATGCGATCCGGTTCACGCAAACGTTGTTGAACATCCCGTAAGATTTCATTCGCCTGCTCCCCCTTTTCGATGAGGTATAAATCTAACGCCACCAGCTACACCTGCCACCGTTTCCAATGTACCCAATTGAAAATGTTCCATCGATTGGCGTACACAGGTCAAATCTTCACTTACTGTGATTTTGCCATTCCAAAAATCACAGAAATAATTAAGAGATATTAATTTTTGTGGTGAATCGACTAGCAGTTTAGTCATAGCCACCATTCTTTCAACACGTCGAACTTTATTCATAAGCCTTCCTTTGCTGAATACTCAATTTATATTGATACTTATATTATACCATGAAACTCCGAATATTCGTATTTAGAGAAATAATATAATTCGGAAAAAAAGCTCTAGTCATAAACTAGAGCTTTTCAACACAATTGTATGGAATTATAAAATATAAACCTTTACAGTCTGACGTCCAAATCTTAAAGCATCAGCACGTGAATCAAAGGCTAAGTCAATACGACTGCCCTTAATAGCACCACCTACATCGTCTGCCACAGCATAGCCATAACCTTCGACAAACATTTGTACCTAGAGGAATAATCCGAGGATCCACAGAGGCAATCCCCTTTTTCAAGCGACTGCCGGTTGCCGTATAATTACTATTCCCAGGATCTTGCGAGCTATATGCACTAGCATGCATCGTCATAACCCGCACATATTTATTGGGAACCCCATTATGACTACGCGAAATGGTTGAATCGCCAAAACGGGTTTCTTCCTTTTCTAAAGCACTCATCGTAGCTGTGCCTACACGCCCATCTACGGCGAGGCCCTTAGCTTTTTGAAACTTGCGTACTGCTAACTCAGTGTTATGCCCAAAAATACCATCGGCTGAATCCTTAAGATAGCCTTGATGTACTAACATAGTTTGAATTTTTTGTACATGATGGCCCCGTTGTCCCTTATCAACAGATTTTGCTTGTGTGAAAGCCATCATATTAGTCATACATAACACCGTACATAGTATTAAAACCTTCTTAATCATGTACATTCCCCCTTTATTGCTCAACTTAGCAATTATGATATACCCCAATATGACATTCTTTGCGTTTAGAACCGACTATACGTAAGTAGGCATAACCAATGATAGCAGAAATGATAGAGCCTATCAACACACCGCCCTTAGCCATCTCTTGCGCATGACCTGGATTATAAGCTAAAACAGAAACGAATATACTCATGGTAAAACCAATACCACATACGATGGAAGTCCCATATATAAATTTCCAGTTAGCTTCTGCAGGCATAGGGACAATTCCTAATTTAATCATCCCAAACATGGCACCAAAAATACCAATTTGTTTACCCAAAATGAGGCCTAATGCAACGCCTAGTACAACTGGATGACTTAAATCAGCCATACCAAATCCATCAAGGTTAACCCCGGCATTAAAAAAATGCAAAAATCGGAACAATTACAAAGCTCACCCAGTTGGATAAGTAATGTTCCCAGTGTTGCATCGGTCTTACATATTTGCGGCCAATCTTACCGCGTTCCGGAATCGTCATGGCAAGAATTACACCGGCCATTGTGGCATGTAATCCAGACCGTAAGATACAATACCATAAAATTACACCGAGAATAATGTAAGATAACGATCGAACGTAACCAGCACGATTACAATAAATTAATAATCCTGTCACAATAATAGCAACAACTAGATAAAACACATTGAGATTTGATGCATAGAAAATAGCAATTACAATGATCGCAATTAGATCATCAATAACAGCCAACGCCGTTAAGAATACTTTCATAGAGTTTGGTACCCTTGAACCTAACGCCGTAATAACACCAATAGCAAATGCTATATCGGTGGCCGTTGGAATTGCCCAACCATGAACATATACATCATTAGAACCAGCTATAAGATAGAAAATAATAGCCGGTACAATAACCCCAAATAAAGCAGCAATGCCTGGCATGATACGCTTAGCATTAGTATTAAGCTCACCACTCACCAATTCACGTTTTACTTCTAATCCTACGAAAAGAAAGAAGATGGCCATCAACGCATCATTAACCCATTCCATAGTAGTTAATGGTCCCAATGGTAAGTTTACTAATGACATGTATTGTGTAGCCAACGGAGAATTAGCAACGATTAAGGCAATAATGGTAGCCCCTAGTAATACAGTAGTTGCAGCACCAGGAGAACGTAAAAATACAAATATCCGTTCCATATAAATCCTTCCTAATATACTTCAATCACTATTTATGTCTTGCTGTTCTGATTTTATAGGCAATTGTCAGAACAGTAGCGCCTAACAAACCAGAGATAATAGATCCAATAAAAATACCGATCTTAGACATCTCTTGGGTTACCCCAGGTGGGAATGCCAATGTGGCAACAAACAGACTCATGGTAAACCCGATACCACAAACGATGGCAGTACCATATACCTCAGGCCATGTCGTATTAGTCGGCATCTTAATAATCTTAGATTGTACTAAAACGTAAACAGCGGAGAATATACCAAGCTGTTTTCCTAAGATAAGGCCTAATGAAACACCTAAAACAACAGGGTGGAACAAATGATCTACAGAAACATCTGAGAAGGATACACCAGCATTTAAGAAGCTAAATAGAGGAATAATCAAAAAATTAACCCAATTTTTCAGTTTATCCGCCCATGCGTGCATAGGATACACCGTTTCTCCATCTAGCTTGCCAGATGCGGGAATAGTCATAGCTAGCACAACACCAGCGATAGTGGCATGAACGCCAGATTTTAAAACAAAATACCAAAGAACGACCCCGAGTACACCATATAAAACTGGTCTCACATAGCCTTGTTTATTGGTATACCATAGTGCCCCCGTCACAATAGCAGCAACGATTAAATGAGGAAAATCCACACCACCACCATAGAATATGGCAATTACAATAATAGCAATCAAGTCATCAATGACAGCTAATGCTGAAAGAAAGGCTTTCATTGCTTGTGATACGCGCTTTCCAAGCATCATAATAACGCCAATGGCAAAGGCTATATCAGTAGCCGTAGGAATCCCCCAACCATGCGTGTATTCCGGTACAGATCCGGCGATTAAAAAGTAAACTAACGCAGGAGTTACAACGCCGGCAAATGCCGCCAAAACTGGTAATAAACGCTTGGAGTTAGTATTTAATTCACCAGAAATCATTTCTGTTTTAATTTCAATCCCTACATAGAGAAAAAATAATGCCATTAAGCCATCATTAACCCACTCAAGTACATCCATTGGGCCTAAATAAATATGCATGAGGGGAAAAATACTGTCCCGCTATTGGTGAATTGGCCGTAATCACGCCAAGAATAGCAGCAAGTAATAGCATAATACCGCCAGATGACTCAGACTGAATAAATGCTTTTATATACTTCATAATAAATACCACTTTCTCAATCATAATATAAATACAAGTTTTCATACATAAAAACCCTAGTTGATATATGTTATTATATCATTTTTAGTTCGAAATCAATCAATAAACTAATGATGAACCATGCTGATTGAGTCTAGAGTAATCAAATATTTGTGGCAAATACGTATGCTGATTGAGTACAGGAATACTACAATGGATTAATAATTAAATCCTTTGACTAAAGAAACAAAAATACAATAAGAGGAATTGTCAAACAAATAGCTGCTATAGTATTTGTAATTGCATTTGACCAAAGAGGTACAATAAAGCCAAGCAATACCAAAATACTACAACAGATTGGTGTGCGCCAAACATGTTTAATCTCAGTTGGTATTTTAGATTCCATCGCATTAGATTTTACAAATTTCTTTTTAATCGTCATCATAATACCAGTCACAATGCCTATAATAAGAACGATATCCCAAATAGCCCATAGTATTCTAAGTACCATTGTATTGTGATTGTGAATATGGAGATTAATCATTGTAGTCATACCTGTAAAATACCATGGAATCGTTTTTGTAGAATACATATCCTTATTAGAATCAGTATATAAATTAGCATAGACCGGTTGGCCCAAAAACATAGCTGGATCATCATCATTTTTAGCACCTAAATAAAATGCATAATGATGTTCATTAAATTTAGATGGATAATCAATAGATATAATTTGACGGTCAGGATATGCTTTCATAATGCGAGAAATGGCTTCAGATGGTTGTAATATATCAGATTGGCCAGCTGAAAGTTCTTGCTTTGCCGTGTGTAATACATCCGCATTATAGCTGTCATTAGCAATAAAAAATCCGCCGATCCATACACCTGTAATGCATAATATAAAGCCCCATACAGTAGCAACCATCGCAAATTCACGATGCAATGTACTTAACTTCATATGTTTGGACAATACAGTTGATTTTGCAAAGCTTTTACGAAATGGACCATATAAAAAAATGCCAGAAATAATGGATAAGCCACATAGGAATGATAGAATCGTTACTATATAAATTCCTGTTTTTCCAAGATCTAATCTTGTATGTAGTTGATGAAGTGTATGTAATACACCGCGAACCCAAGGATGAGCAGGTGTTTCATGATGGGTAGTAATGAGAGCCTTCGCTTCAGGATTATATAATGCATAATCCCCGCCCATCCCCATACGTGCTGGAGGTGCTACGGTAGCAGATGAATCAATAATACGATAACGTAAAAGATGTGAAGTCCCCATAGCAGGAGAAATATTTAAAATATCCTTGGACGGATATTTTTCTTTCACTAATAGGGCCCCTTCATCAGCATGATCAAAAATAGACATTTCTTGTTGACTCATCGCCATTGATAAAGTTGAGTGATGTGTCCCTCCCTGAGCCCAAGCATTCAACTCAGTTCTAAACATAAGGACAAGTCCTGTAATACAAAACATAAGGAAAAATATTACAGAAACTATAGATAGCCATTTATGAATTTTTATAAATCTTTGACATACATATGCCTCCTTCCTCATTACTTTATACAACTATTTTTTTAGCAATACAATACAATTACCACTATGGGTATGAACCATAAAAGGAAGCGCCTCTTGAATGTACATATTATAGTATGATACAATATGTACATCATGCGGGCGTAGTTCATCGGTAGAATGCGAGCTTCCCAAGCTTGAGAGGAGGGTTCGATTCCCTTCGCCCGCTCCACGTATAAAAAGCTATGATGTGATATACATCATGGCTTATTTTTTTATATACATATAAAATATATAAAAATTGAATCTTAATCTTAATAATTGGAGGAAAATCATATGCAATTAAGTGCAAGAAATCAATTAAAAGGTAAAATTACAGAAGTTCAAGAAGGCGCTGTAAACGCAATCGTAAAAATTAATGTAGGTAATGGCAATATTCTTATCCCAGGTGCCTATTTAGGGTAATCAAATATAAAAAGACACACCCTTAGGTGTGTCTTTTAGCTAATCAGCGACTTCCTATCCTC
>BNJU01004719.1_pt1 | contig 28815 bp, 33 predicted proteins | sample 8539281 | NCBI WGS metagenome assembly BNJU01 (sample SAMD00202456, study PRJDB9452) | human saliva metagenome | isolation source: human saliva | place: Japan
ATCTCTCCTAAAATAATGGTGATTACCATTTTGCTGAGGGAAATTGTGTTGTTTCCCAATTGCGAGTGCAAAGGTAAAATGTTTTTGAAATAAAAACAAAACGTAGAATATTTTCACTTAAAGATTTTTAACAAGGATAGGAGGAATGGGGCGGGCGTGAATTCAACAAGCAAGTGCAAATTACTTTAATTTGTTCGTAAAAAGCACTCATATGGTGTTTTAAATTCTAATTTCTTTCTTGGTCTGATGTTAATTCTCTTTGAATACTTTTGTGATTTGTTGATGGCTGACATGTTCAAACGTTTCTGTTTTTGGCACGTATTGCCTAATCAGTCCGTTTGCATTTTCTATGGCCCCTTTCTGCCATGAAGCGTATGGGTCAGCAAAATAGATGAGTGACACCAGGCTTTTGCCTATTATTTCATGACAAGCGAATTCAGTACCGTTGTCAGTTGTAATAGACTTGACATGCTCTTTGAATGGAGACAGCAAATGTATTACAGTACGTGCCAGGTCTTTGGCATTTTTCCCCTTTTGAGTTTTCTCATAAACAGCATGTTTGTACTGCGCTCTATCAGTGTCACTGATGGCCCCATGGTTTCCTCTTCCAACAATCGTGTCCATCTCGAAGTCTCCAAAGCGTTTTTCCGTCAACTTCAGCAGGTCTCACTGATGCTTGTTCTATTGGGTATGGATATGCGCCTGCCACCAACAGGTCTGGCGCGACGCTTCAACTTATGACGACAGTGTTTATATAATGTTCCTCCTTCTGCCTTGTCCTTACGTATCATACGATATATGGTCTCATGGCTAATATACTTGCCGTCCTTGGCCAATACACGGATATTTGTTCCGGAGACCATTGCTCGGTAACAAGAAGATGCTGCCTCTTCCATGACATCCTTGTCGATTGAACGATTGCCTGGCTTTCTGCGCTTTGTTTGTACTGCATTTGCTGGGCTGTTTCCCCAATTATAGCGTCCTCTGACTCCACTATTACGTCTTATTTCACGAGACACTGTACTTGGACTTACATTTATCGCTTTGGCAATCTCTTTTTGTTTCGTTCTATTTTGGAGTAGTACAGAAATTGTGTACCTTTGCTCCGAGGTTAATTGTTTGTACATTGCAATGCAGAATTAATTAATCTTTGGGAGACAGAGGTCTCCCTTTTTATTTTTTTATGCATTGCTTGTTGATTTTCCACTCATGGGAGCTGCTCGCCCCCAAACCCCTCGGTGTTTTCAGGTATAGATTACTAACTAAACCTACACTTGGGATTGCAGTTCTATGTTGAACTTGCGGGATTCCATAAGTAAGTATAAAATTGCGTATAATTCTTTCTAATTAACCTCTCCTTTGAGCATTTTACCACAGTCCCAGTTAAAGGGACATCAGGCTTGCTTTCTTAAGTTTCTTCATGAGCATATAATAACTTTTCTTTTCTATGAGAGGTAACAATGGTTCCTTTTGCCATCTTCTCCTACAATGGTATCCATTTTCCAATCACCAATAGTCTCTGTCCACTAAACTCTGCCAGGCGGTGATCTATGGATATTCTATTGGAAATAATACTTTTTCCTAAAGGAGAAAGACTTTTTCTTTTTATCGGACAGGACGTAAATGTTTGCGTATATAGTCCTTTATTGTCCCTGTAGTGGAAAAAGTCTTATTAATCCAATTGTATGTGGTTACATTTCACGTACGCCCATAGCTCTTCTTGAGAGCTTAACCATGCTGTTCTTTTCCATAATAAAATGATTTTTAATTTTATTAAACATGTCAGTTGTTTTACAACAGATTTTGATATATTGATCGATTTGATTTTTTTATTCATCTTCAATCTCTAACGATTTGTATGGAATGGTATAACTATCCGCATCATTTGATTTCTTTACCTTTCCATTTTTATCAAGCATTGTGATTTTTCCTCCGCCCATACTTGCAGAGATGAAAGATAGCGGTGATTTGAATATGCGAGCGATTGTTTTACTCGCTTCTTCTACCGAGCATTTTTCTCTCCTTCATATTTGTATGTCAATATCTGGGCGTTTGATCTTTCAAAGCCAATAGCCTCCCAAATATACTGTTCTTCACTATCTTGTATTCTTAAAATTAATCCAGGGAGACCACCGAATTTATATGGTCCAAATGGCAACGGGATTTCTTGAGTGTACCATGCAGTATAATTTCTGCCTGCAAACGAGACTGTTGCCTTAGAGCATGGGTAGCCGATAATCGTGTCTGTTCCCTCTATGAATTTCCAATTGAACTGAGGCAGGTCTTGTTGGAAATTCAACACACCAGTTTGTAGTGGCATACGATATTTAATGTCTGCCTTTTTGCCACCTTCAACGATTAATTCTATTGGCCATGGATTTCCTTGAATGTTGCTTCGTGTCACAGCTCCATGCCTGGAGGCTTCTGTGCAGAGTGAATCGAAATGGAATATGATGTCGCTAAAATCTCTTACATAACGTTTCCCTATATATACATTGCGCACGTCGCTGAGATAATTTTTGTCTACGGGATGATTTTTATATTTCAAATTATATGTAACCTTGTATCGTGCCGTGTCAACAGCACTCTTCTTTTGAAGGTTTTGCGGAAACGGAGCTGTTATCTGTGCATGAACTGTAAATGACATGAACATATAAACAACGATAATAAAGAGCTTTTTCATATCTTAAATGGTTTTTATATTATTCTAAATCTAACTTTCAGCAATATGGAGCGAGGACGGATATTATAAACAGAGCGAGTTTCGGTGAGAGCCGACTTATTCGAATACGAATATGTTTTAAGATTAAGCAAATTATCGCAAGAGAGTGCAAAGCTAAAACGTTTGATGGTGTAATTTGCTTCTGCGTTCAGCAAGAGAAATGACTTGTCCCCACTGTTGAAGTTGTTATAATAATGATTGAGAGAGGTTAAGAACATTATTCCAGCAGGCAGAGTAAAATTCAAAGAAGCACTGTTGTTTACTGTACGCAACCAGGGCAAGCATTGTCCTTCATTTTGTTGTGTCTTCATCTGATAATACCCACCTTGATAAGAAACAGAGAGCCATTTGAATGGAGCAATAGTGATGTCCATATTTGCAGCTATAGCCCTGCCTGTATATCGAAGCACCACATCTTGTAACAGCAACGGATTGTCGTAATAAGAATAAGATAATGATGCACCGACTTTCAATTGTTTCCAATCGAACCCTTGACTTCCGTGGAGTTTTGCCGTAAAAAGTGTTGGCTTTTTTCTTTTGGTGTGCCGACTGATTGTGCGCATGGAAATATCATCATAGTAGGAGCCATAAAGCACTTCGGGTTTCTGATGATACCATAACAAATCAATTCCCGCAAAAGTCATCGTAAGGATATTCTTGAATGAATAGCCCAAAGAAGAAGATTGACTAAGCCCCTCAAACAATCCTGTAACGTCGTATGCAGAGAGCTGTCGATAGGAGGTAAGGATATTGTTTGTGTACAAATTCTCAATAATCGGAGTAGAATATGAAATATTGAGTTCAAATTTAATTGATGATTACTATTGATATTATAAGTAAGGGAAATATTGGGTTCTACACGTAATCCGGATTTCTTTGTTGTTTGACCTTTCACTATATCTTCCAGTTGGAAATACTTGTATCGTATGGGTATATTGAAAGAGACATACAACTTTTCTCTATTATATGTAGCTCTTGCTCCAAATCCAGCATTGATGAAATTGAACTTCAAATCATTTCTGAAATTTGCCAGTGAGCTGCTCAATGTGTTATGTTGGTAATCTATAGTGGCAGAAGGATGTATGTTTACCTCGCCTATTCTCCATGCCGAAAGCAAACGAAAGTTGTTTTCTGTGGAAAAATGATGAATGTCTACTTGCTGGTCCAACACTCCGATTGGAATAACTTCAGAAAATAGATTTGGAGAAACCGCAAGAGAATGAGGACGCTTTTCAAGGTTGATGAGAGAGAGAAATTCATAACCCTTATATTCTGAACTACGATTAGTGAGATGAAATTTATTGAGCAGACGATACGAATCAACCATGCCCAACTGGTCAATGGGTTTATCCCCTGCCACTATTCGACTATTGGCATGAGTTCTGTCCCAATCAAATTTCACCTGCTCCTTCATATAGTGTTGGTCTCTATTGTCCAAGTAGCTTATGTCTCCATAAGCCTTTTCTTGCTTTACCGTTCCCGTCATAACCTCTTCGACTACATTCTGAGAACCATCGGGCAGGATATTGCTGATGTTCGACCAATGGCTCCGTTTGTCTTTGTCGTGAAAATACGCCGCATTGACTCCCAACTCGCCAAACTTCCCAACACGATAAGCGTTATTGAAAGTGATGCTATGTGAGCGATTGAAATAATAGAGACGTTTGTCTATTCCCGGAACAGATGGCATTGTAATGGAGGAAATCGTGCTCGTCCGTGAATAGTCCTCATCGAAAGAATAAAGTTCCTGCGACAAATCCTCGCCACTATTATTCCCTTTATATGTGGCAAGAAACTGCTTGTTGCGCTTGAAATAGGTGGCAATGGCAGCATTGTTCCATAGTGTCTCATTGCCATATCCTCCTCCGAGCGTTGCAATCAGGTTGAGCACTCCCTTCACACCCTCTTTCAGCCGTATATTAATAGAGGCTTGCTCCTCTGGTTGCAGCCCTTTTAAAGCTTTTATGTCTTGATGGCTCTCTAACACTTGTACTGACCCCACATTCTTTGGATCTATGCTGTTTGTGGCAATGCCGTAATGACCTTTCATAAGGTCAAGCCCCTCTATGTAGAAATTCTTGATGGGTTTACCCTGATAAGAAATCTGTCCATTCTTTGAAACGGTAATGCCAGGCATTTTCTTCAGGACATCTGCGATGGTCTGGTCAGATGAAGAAAGGAAAGAAGCTACGTTATAATTAATGGTATCGCCTCGTGAATACACTTTCTTCGCCTTTACTGTAACTTCTCGCAACTCAATTGTTTTTGCATCTGTCTCAATATTGCATTCTCCTGAACGGTTGGGTATCTTCATGACAACAGACTTCATTTCTATCCGTGACACACGAAGCATCAGACTGTCACAGTCGCAACGTACAGTAATCTGATATTTGCCATCATCACCTGTATATGTTGATGCGAGTATCTTGTTGGGCAGATTAGGATTCATCACCACAATACTGGCAAAGTCCATCGCCTCGCCAGAGGTGTTTTTCACTTCTCCCCATAATTTAGTCGGTACCACCTGGGCATACGTCATACAGGGAATGAGCAATAAAAGTATGACGCCATATATTTTATTCATCAACCTTTTTCTGTGCAACAACTTCGCATCGCAACAAAAATCACTTGGAAAATATGCTTGGTAATTCATTACACCCGAAGATAACACATTCAAGATTCTTAGTAGATTTTACTACCTCATCTGCAATATTACGGAAAATAATTTTAACCACCAAGAAAAAAACTTCTATCTTTTTTATTTTCTCTTGTTTCCTCTTCTGAATAAGTTCTAAAATCGTAACAGAGTTACGGCAATTGGCGCAACGGAGTTACGACAGATGTCGTTACGGAACAGGCAATCTCTGCGAAGCGGTGAACTCAAACGGTACGGTACTGTCTTAAAAAAGTGTGTAAGCCCATATTTTTCTTATCTTTGTATTCAGTAAAAAAATAAGGAACGCACTGTATAAAGTGCATTCCCTATCATTTTTCTGGAGATTATCTATCATCTTACGAGAGAACTTATAGGTGTAAAGACGATTCTTTATGCTCCAGCACCACTAAAAACTTCTCAGTCTCTTGCGGTTTGTGCACTAACTGCTTCCCAGTAATCAGAGCACCACCATCTAAATGTCGATAAAATCAAAATCTAAATTAAAATGCAAGTCCCCCTGCACGAATAACTATAAAAAACAAGGGGCTACCAGTTATTATATAATTACTATGAACGCGGCACTCCTCGAAGACTTCTTCGGTGCAACGAGAAGTTGCCGTTTTTCTTCTATTTCTTTAGTTATCAAGTTTCTCTGCATTCATTGTTACCTGGATATGATTACCAGATTTCAATACAGTTTTGGCTATATTGCCAAGTGTCTGCGGTGTTATCGCCTTCATGACGGCATCGAAACCGTTGGCTCTATCAATACCGTAGGTAGCATAATCAGAGAGAACGTTCAACCAATAACTATTTTTCTTCAACGCTTCAGAGTGGTTTTTAAGAATTGACTCCTTTGCTCTTGCCACGTCGTCGTTGGTTATCTTCGTCTGTGCGTCGTAGATAATCTCCTTGGCGACTTCTTTGCAATGGCTGTTTTCTCCGGATTGGTTGCCAGTTCGCAGCCTATTACGAGGTAGTTTCCATTCAAGTCGTTTTCAAGGCTAACGCTTGGCATTGGTGTGTACACCGCACTTTCTTTCTCGCGGATAATCTCAAACATCTTATTCCAGAGGTATTGGCCCAGCACTTTCGCATTTAATAAGTTTTCAAGAGTATATGGAACCTTGTCAGAACGATAGGTATCGACAATCTTGCTCTGTGGATTCGACATCTTAAAGCTGAAGCTTTTCTCTACATTTCCTTTTGTATAGTTGCGCATATCTGCCAGTTCTGCCTTCTTTTTGCTTGATGGGAGAGAGGCAATATACTTTGCAATGAGCGGGCGAATGGTTGCTTCGTCGAAGCTTCCAACGAACACGAAGGTGAATTCAGAGGCATTATTGAAGAGCTGACGATAGAGTTCGAGTGCCCGGTCGTAGTTGATATTGTCGATATCTTTAGGGTCTGGAGAGAGTACGTCGAGCTGTTTGTTGTGCTCATAATACATTACTGAGTCCTGGAAGACCATTTCTGGGTCGTTTGCTTTGCCCTCAATCTTTCCTTTCATGTACTGTGTTATGAGTTTATAGTAGTTCTCGTCTTTCTTAATCCCAGTGAAACTGAGGTTTATCATCTGCATTAATGTCTCTAAATTCTGGTTTACAGTAGAGCCACTAAGGTAGTGAAGGTCGTTGCTTATGCCTGCTTCTACGTTCGTAGTCTTGGTCTCAGTGCAATATTGGCAAGGTCGTTGATGTCTTTCGTTCCAAGTCCATGTATGCTTGCCATATCGTCCCAAAGCTTGCGCATAGCGAGGTTTTCGTTCTTGCCGATACTCTTTCCGCCAGCTGCAGTCGCCATCATAAGAATCTCGTTTGCCTTAAGGTCGGTCTTCTTCAAGATGACTTTCGCGCCGTTAGAGAGCGTTAATTCTTTGGCACCGAACTGTTTTAACACTTTCTCACCTACAATCTTGCCCGGCTTTGGCTCATTTAACATCATAGGTTCTTCCTTTGTGTTGTCCACATAAGCATCTACTTTCTCTGCACGAGCAGCGTTTACGATGCCTGGAAGTTCTGCTTTTGTAAAGCCTGTCTTGCCATCTTTCTCCTGAAGAATCACGCTGATAGCAAAGTTTTTCTCGTTTACGTTGATTAGATTCTTTGCCATTTCGTTGACAGTAGCCAGCGGAAGCATTGGAATAACCTGCCCGTAGAGTTCGTGTAGTTGCTCTATGTTGCTGTAAGGTTCGCCTTCGAGGAAGTTGCTGATGAGCGTTTGGGCGTAGCTGTCGTTTGTTATTGTTGCACGATTGTTATAACGATTGTCGAGTGAAGCCTTGTAAGCTTCTTTAGCATGCTTGAATTCTGATTCGGTAAAAGCCATACTGTCGATGCGATTTCATCTCACGAATGATTTGTGCCATAGCCTCTTTCTCTTTGCCGAGGCTTAGGAACCACCACGATACCTTCGGCGTCACGAGTGATAGTCTGACCTGCATAGCCATCTACATTGCCTTGTGCAACCGTGATGTTTGACTCCGGTGCCTGTGCAATTTTCTGCATACGGTTGTTGAACATGATGTTTACAAGCGAATACATTGGCTTGATGTAGAGGTACATAAGAGAGTTCTTCTCTTCCGGAGCAATGTATTCTATTTTGCGGTAGAGTTGGAAAATCTCTTGTGAAACCTCTTTATGGCTGCCAAAAGCATATAGAATCTTGTCGTTGTCGTCCACCATTACAGGTGTAGCTTTGGTTGCTTCCTTGGCTGGTTTCAGCCCGCCGAACAAGCGTTTTATGCTGGCTTCCACTTTGGCAGGGTCGATGTCGCCCACAATAAAGATAGCCTGATTGCCTGGGAAGTACCATTTGCGATAGTAAGCACGCAGTGTTTCAGGATTACATTTATCTATAACGTCCATGCTTCCAATGACTGTGCGCCGGCCATAGATGCTGTTTGGGAACAAGTCGGCATTGGCAGCACGCAGCAATCGCTGCATGGCGTTGTGTCCGCGGTACTCGTTGTGCACCACGTCTCGTTCTGTTTCAATTTGGTCAGCCGTGAGTGTCAGTCCCTGAGACCAGTCGCTTAATACGAGCAAACAAGAATCTACGAGTGCAGGACGCTTGGCATTGATACCTGTAAGAAAGTAAACAGTGTGGTCGGCAGTAGTGTATGCGTTCCAGCCACCGCCTGTTTTATCCATGAACTTGACCACGGAATCGTCGGGGAAGTGCTTTGACCCATTGAAAGCCATGTGTTCCAACAAGTGTGCAAGACCGTCCTGATTGTCTTGTTCTTGTATTGCTCCTACCTTGTGTGCTATGTAGAAGTTTACTTTACCCTCCGGATAGTTGTTTTTCCGAATGTAATAGGTTAGCCCATTGTCAAGGTGTCCTATCTTAACAGCAGCGTCGATGGGGGGCTTTTGGCATATCTCCCATCTCGTTTTGTGCTGTTGCACTGGTTGTAAAAAGCACAAAAAGTGCAATAAAAATGTTTTTAATTCTCATATTTTATTCATGCTTAAAGTAGATATTTATTTTCTTCTTATTCTTTATTTCTTTTATCTTTTATTCTTCGATAGTACACCTCATTATACATAGGGAGCTAATCTTTAGCATGTAAGCTCTTGCCCCTGGTCGCCTTCTCTAAACTCTAATATGTCGCCCGGTTGGCAGTTCAGTGCTTCGCAAATGGCGTTAAGCGTTGTGAAGCGTATGGCTTTTGCCTTTCCGGTTTTTAGAATCGACAAGTTAGCAAGGGTGATGTTAACCCGTTCAGAAAGTTCGTTTAGCGACATTTTCCTCCTTGCCATCATTACGTCAAGGTTTACTACTATCATCTTTATTCCTTCCTACACTGTTAGTGGTTTTCCTCTCGCATTTTAACGCCGATTGAGAATACCTCGTACACGATGAACGTGAATGGGACTTCAAAGAGACCGTTGGGCAGTTCGAGCGTACTTATTAGGTCGATGTTGCACCCTTCAAGACTAAACGACTGCTTTATGAAGTACACTTCAACCAATGTTATGGTCCACCACAATACGTAATAGATGAGTGTACAGAACGCTAACCTCCGTATAAGCTTCAAGTTGCGTACCAGAAAGATATTTTCCGAATTGCGGAAACGCGCTATAAGTTTAAACGCAAGTATTAATATCGTCAGCGAAAGTCCTGCCATAATCAAGAAACTCAGTCCCTTTTACGGCGAGGAAATAGTGCGGCGATTTATAGTTAACATCTATGGTACGCATCCAGACCCGCTCTGGCTTGCCGGTTTTCTGGTTAATGAAAGTTGTTGGCGGAGCCTGCAAGCCAACCTTAAACGATACGGGTGTGGCAGTAGCCCAGTCTTCATCTTCCAATTGTTTCCTTTTTATGTCCTTGTATTCTTGTGATTTTGCATAGACGCTGTCCTGTTGCGCTTTCAGCTCAAGGTCGGTCATGTGTGCCCCTTCGGCATATCCATTAACAAGCGCCTTGCCCGCATCGTAGACAGTATAGAGCATCATGCAGGACATAATGCATAGTAACAAGGTGCAGTAAAGGTACAATCGTTTATTCATAGTGCCCTTTTTGTTTAACAGATGTATTGCGAGTTGGTAGCCACCTTTATATTCTACAGTGCAAAAGTAGCTATAAATTTTATTTTTCCAAAATTTAAAACGACAATAATTTATTGTTTAACAATAATTTTATATTAAAGATTGGTAACCTCTTCCAATGTTGCAGACATATAACGTCTCCCGTCCAACATGCTCAAATTTTTATCAGTCAGGTTGTAATCGTGTTTCTACAGAGCCATGAAATGGTTTGTATAAATTCTAAAAAAACGTTTAAATACCATAATGTTATAATATCTTTCGCACAATTAAAACTAAATTATTATCTTTGCTTTCGATAATAAAAATAGTAATAATGGAGAAATCAATTGTAAAATACTTAGGAAAACTTCAGGGTAGAGGCTACCTATGAGGCTTCAGGACAGACGCTTAAAACCGATGCAGGCAAGGCATCAGGGTGGGTTAGGCGAGTATGCAACACCCGGTGAGACATATTGGCTCAGTCGCTCGCAGCGTGCACTTTAACTACCATTGCAATGCGTGCCAAGCGCGAAAACATCGATTTGACGGGTACCTATGCCGTAGTTGGCGAGATAGTGGAGGACCCTAAGACGCTGACGGTGGAGAAAATAGCTATCGAATTCCACGTAAAAGGCAATTTAGATGAGCATTTACGCAAGAAGTTCGAGAGCTTTGCACTGAAAGGTTGCTTTGTCGGCAACTCACTGAAAGCACAGAAAGACTTTACTTTCGTGTACGAAGAATAGAACTGTAGGTGTTCTATCGTTCTTGGAATACATAGTCTCCCTATAGCCCACAGTGTCCATAGGGGAGACTATTTCTTTTATAATACTTATCCCTCCTCGGGTTTTCTTAGTTTCCCTTACTTCCTTTTAAGAGAGATTAGTCAGACACATTCAATTGTATCAACGTACTTCCATCACCTGATAAAGTCTTAAAAATATCAAAAATGCCTACTTTATAAAAAGTGTATTTTTGATAAATAAAGACCTTTTTGTATCTTTGTGGCACTGAACAAGAGATTAAAACTTTCGCACAAATATAACTATTTAATATGAAGAACAATACAAGAAGCATTACAGACTTCTCTCAATTGATTGAAAGTCTGAACGAAAGTGGTATTAAAAATAATGTTGCCGTTGTCTGGGCAGAAGACAATCATACCCTCGATGCTGTTGAAATGGCTTGCAAGGCAGGTGTCATAACCCCCATTTTGGTATGCTCTCAACAAACAGCCGATAAGTTGAAAGGGAAATACGAGACCCTTTCTGCCAACGACCCGCAGGACGCTTCAGAAAAAGCAGTGGAACTTGTGCGACAAGGAAAAGCCGATGCCCTGATGAAAGGATTTGTGAACACCGATGTATTACTACGCGCCATACTTAACAAAGAAAAGGGTATCCTGCCGAAAGGAAGTGTGCTAACTCACATCACAGCAGCCAAAATACCTTCTTATCCAAAGCTCTTGTTCTTTACCGACCCTGCCGTGCTTCCTTTCCCGACGCACGAACAACGCATGGAACAAATAAAATACGTATCTAATTTCTGCCACGCCTTCAATATAGAACAACCTAAAATCTCGCTTATTCACTGCTCGGAGAAACCCGACGGAAAGCATTTCCCATACACCGAAGGCTATCTTGAACTTAAAAAGATGGCTGCCGAAGGAGCATTTGGCAACTGTATAGTAGACGGTCCGCTCGATTTGAAGACTTCATGCTCGGCTGAAGCGTTGGCAGACAAGAAGATAGACTCTCCAATAGGGGGCGAAGCCGATGCCGTTATCTTCCCCGACATCGAGGCAGGAAATGTGTTCTACAAGACCATAACGCTTTTTGCAGGAGCCGAAACAGCCGCCGTGTTGCAAGGAACACAGGTTCCAGTGGTGTTGGCGAGCCGCGGCGATACCGTAGAATCGAAGTTTTACAGCTTGGCACTTGCTGCCATCATCTCTAAATCAAAGAATAAACAAACCATGGCGTACAAGATTTTTAGCCATTAACCCTGGCTCTACTTCAACAAAAATATCAGTGGCAAAACAACTGCGAACCGCTTTTTGTGGAAGATGTCAAGCACTCACGCAGCGAATTGGAACACTTCCATACCATCTTCGACCAGTACGAATATCGCAGGCAACGCATACTTCAGGAACTGCAACAACGTAACATTCCCCTCGATTTCAATGCGGTAGTAGGACGCGGAGGACTATCGAAAGCCGTAGAAAGCGGTGTGTATAGAGTGAACCACAGATGATAGAAGACCAGCGAAGGCGGTTCATCAGCACCCATGCGACCTCGGTTGCAAGCTGGCTTATGATATTGCAGAGATGATTCCGGGCTGCCAGAGCTTCATAGCAGACCCGGTGTGGTGAGACGAAATGATACGGGAAGCACACATTACCGGGCTTCCTGAAACCCCACGCATTTGTATTTGGCACGCATTGAACCAGAAGGCAGTTGGCCGTCGCTATGCGCGCGAACACAATACACAGTACAACAAGCTTAATTTAATTATTGCACACTAGGTGGGGGCATTTCTTTTTGCAGCCACCGGCAAGGTCGCTGCCATCGATGCAAACAATGCCTTGTCGGGCGACGGTCCCTTTTCTCCCGAGCGGACGGGTACGCTGCCCATGTCGGAAATAGTGCGCTTTGTGCTATCACAGCGGTCTCACCGAAGAGCAAATGATGAAGAAGATAACGTCGCAGGGTGGGCTGCTTGCCCATTTAGGCACCAACGACTTCCGCGAAATACGTAAGCGCATAGATGCAGGCGACGAACATGCCCAGCTTGTCATATCTGCCTTGATATTGAACGTGGCTAAAGCAATTGCCTCTGAAGGTGCCGTGCTCTGCGGAAAGGTAGACGCCATCATTCTGACGGGGGGCATGTGTTACAGCGAATACCTTGTTAACGAGATTGAGAAGCGCATTGGCTATCTTGCCCCGGTTGTTGTTTATCCTGGTCAGGACGAGATGCTCGCCCTGACAGAGAATGCTCTTGCCGCACTGGAAGGCAAGCAGACGATAAAAGAATACTAAGCCGTTGAGCTTTCATTTAGTGCATTCCTTACATTCGAAGTGGTGTTTATTGGTGGTTGTTTTACTGGCTTTTGAATGTGAGGAATGCGTTAAGTTTCAAACAGAAATATGTTAATATCCTTCCTTAATGGTTGCATAGTGTAACATTCACATTATCAACAAGAGGCGAAACGGTTTGTTTCGTCCTGCAAAAGAACCTGTTTCGCATTGCAAAACAGGCTCTTTTTATGGGTAAGACCCTATGTCTTTCTGAAAAGCCGGACAATACGTTTTTGCAATACATTGATGACAAGATGGTTATGCAATAGAAACTTTTTATAAAAATAGATTTTACGGGCATACTATAAAGATAGGGGACGAAGCACAAAGTTTCGTCCCTATGTTTTCTCCTGACTACGTTTTTCTCTCCGTTCAACAGCACCGATGCGGTCTGTCATAACCCGAATGGAAGTTCTGTATATGTAGCGTTGTCAGGGCTTTACAGCAATATCTTGTACACGGCATTGCCGATACGGACAACGTAGATGCCGCTTTCGGGCACTGGCAGGGTGTGCGAAGCCGTGAGAGAACCTTGTGCTATCGTTGCACCTGCCATGTTGCAAACAGAATAACGGACGGGAGATGCGAGCCTGCCCTGCGGTTCCATGACGATTCTGCCGTCTTTTCCGTACACCTTATATTGCTCGTTGCTGCCCGCTTTTGGGGTCTCTATCCCTGCAGGGAGCTTGCTTGTCTCAATGAAATTGGTGAAATAGTCCCAGCCGATGGCTTTCCGATACTTCTCTGCCGACCCGATTGGAACGTAAATGGGTATGTCTTTCGGTGCAGAACCGTCGAAAGGATTGATACCATCAGTAAATCTCTGAGGGTCTATCGTACACACGGGGGGCGTTTCGGCGAGGGAATAGATTTTCTTTAAGCCCTTGACGTGCCTGAACGGAGCACCTTCGAGATACTTCACGGTAGAAGGCAGCACGATGGAATCTGCCAGACAATCCTCAAAGGCAAGCGCTTCTATGCGCTCCAAACCGTACGGAAGGGCTACTTTCAGCTTCTTGCAGTATCTGAAAGCCTCTCTTTTAATAGTTCTTACGTTTGCAGGGATTTCTGCATCTTCCAATTCTCTGCATATACAACATAGGCCTTCGGGAATCTCGGTAAGTCCTTTGGGCAGCACAACCCGCTTTAACTCGTGGTTGTCGGATAATGCGTCCTTGCCCAATCGCTTTACAGAGTTAGGCAAAACAAGTTCTTTGAACGAAGAACTGCCTAAGCCCATTATGCCAATACTGTCGAGTCCCTCGGGTAAAATCAGCTCCGATATATACGTATAGCCAAACGCTGCGTTTGAAATGGTCTTGATTGTAGAGGGCAAAACCACTGCTTTTACTTTGGTAGCATAGAGGAAACAATGGTCGGGAATTTCGGTTACGCCTTCCGGAAACACTATCGGATTGATGTCGAGCCACTTATCTAAGTAGAAGCAAGCCTCTCCCATCTTTTTCAAAGAGGCAGGAATATTGACCTTGCGCAGTGTCAGGAAATAGAAAGCGAAGTCGCCAAACTCTGTAATATCGTCGGGAAGGATAATGCGATCAATATCCAAGTAGTATCCATGGGAGCTCAATTCTGCATCTGCAAAGCCACAATTGGGTATCTTATGGTTCTCTACTTGCGCATATTGCAGGTTGATGATGCGCAAGATGCCGTATCTTGCACAACGCACCATCGTCTTGAAGTCGGCTTCATTGATGGGCCCGTGCACTATCAGCGAGTCTGTCTTGTCCCACTTGTCGCCTAAGACTTGCTCTAATTCTCCATACTTGCTCACTCTTGCATCGAAGAAATGAGCTTGTCCGCACACCTTCTGAACACAGGTAAATACGAGAGGTAGTAACAAAAGTATTATTCTTCTCATAATCGTCTAATGTTAAATTAAACTTCGGTTATATATGCTTTTGGTAGCAAATTTAGGCATAAAAATCGATAAATCCAAATCTATTTGCTGTTTTTATGCAGAAATCAGAGAAAAATATTTGTCTTTGGCGTCTGTTTTTAGCTCTGCAATCGGCTCGGTAAAGATTTAGTAAAGTGCCTTTTGCCGTACAAGACAGAGGCTAAGACGCACTGAAAAGAGTGGATAGCATGTGTAGGAGCATGATTTATCACGTTCCTGACACCCACGAAACAACAGCATTGCTATGAGGAACGTGATAAATCGTATCCCTTCAGCCCGTCTGAATGCTCACGGCTTATACAGAGTGATTTTACAGATAAACAGCTCTGATTTTGTAAAGATAATTCTCTTAGGGAATCGATGACTGCGTTTTGGCATTGCGAAAGCGGTTGTTTTAGGGCACAAAAACCACGCTTTTACCGTGTAAAACGGTCTGTTTCGGAACGTAAAACAACAGGGTTTTGCAATGTATTGATAGCGAAATAGTTATACAATGGATATTCTTGTGAAAAATATTAACATCTTTGTTTCTGTTTTTCATCTGTATAATAAGGTGGACAGGTGGAACGATGGGGTTGCAGTTTGTTGTATTCCTTATTGTTAGGGTAGCGTTCGTGGGCGATGAGAACGTGAACGATAATACGCCTCCGCACAATAACAGCCACATAAGCGAGTCTGAAATATGCACTTTTACGTATGCTTTAAACCTTATTTAGCCACTGTCTAAACTTAGCTATCGAACGAAAAAAAGTAGCAGATTGTTATTTGCTGCAATATATATTTCGTACTTTTGCAGTGTGAACAAGATATTTTGGATAGATTTCAATACAATAGAAATACTCTAAGACAGGGCAACAAAGAGGCAAACTGCATCTTTTTCTGTTAAATAGAAAACGACAGGCGTGTTCAGGAACAACCACGTTGCCCACTAAAAAAAATACGTATAACGAACAAAAACAAAACATTATGAAGAAGACATTTATTTGTACTGTATGCGGATACATGTACGAAGGAATAGACTACCCGGCTGAATGCCCGGTTTGCCACGCAAAGGCTGACAAGTTCAAGGCATTCGATGCCAAGGCAATTAAAGGGACAAAGACCGAAGCAAACCTTAAAACTGCGTTTTGCAGGAGAGAGTCAGCACGCATGAAATACGACTATTATGCTGGTCAGGCACGCAAAGACTGCTACCAACAGATTGCTGCCCTCTTCGAAGAAACAGCCATTAACGAGCGCATGCACGCAAATTGTGGTTCAAATTTCTGCACGATGCCGTATTCCGGACACTGTGCGAACCTTAAAGATGCGGCTGACGGAGAGAATTACGAGTGGACCGACATGTACGACACCATGGCTAAAGAGGCTATGGAAGAAGGTTTCCCAGAGCTTGCTGTCAAGTTCCGCACCGTCGGAGCCATCGAAAAGAAGCACGAGGAGCGCTATCGTAAGTTGCTGAAGAACATTGAAGACAAGATTGTTTTCTCACGCGACGGCTCTGCAATATGGCAATGCCGCCAGTGTGTCAACATCGTTATTGGCAAGGAAGCCCCCGAAGTGTGCCCTGTCTGTAGCCACCCACAGAGCTACTTCCAGCTGCAAGAAAAACAACTTCTAATCGGTTTCATTTACCGAAAAGGCAATGTCGGCAGTCTAATATCTCTTTCTTCTGCTGTCAGGACATTGCCAACAAACCTGGAAAGCGAGATGCCGATGTGGCGTTTCGCTTTTTCTGTTCTGTACAGACAGCATTCTGATGAAAGTAAAAGTTTGTCCGACCCCCTAAGAAAATCGTCCTTATGCTTTTGCGGACCATTCTTCTTAAATAACATTTAGCATTTTTCTTTCGATAATCACATTTAAAAATGTGTAAGTTTGCAGCAAGAAATATTTAACCTTTAAACCCAAAATTATGATAAAAAGAGTATATAAAAGGAAAATCAGGACCGAATACTTGAAGAGCTGTTCAGTCTGATTCGTATACCCAGTGTGAGTGCTCAGCCCGACAAACACGGTGCCGACATGGTGAGATGTGCCGAGCGTTGGAAAGAATTGCTGCTGATGGCAGGTGTCGATAGGGCAGAAGTGATGCCGACAGATGGCAATCCTGTGGTTTACGGAGAGAAGATTGTAGACCCTGCAGCCCGCACTGTGCTCATCTACGGACACTACGACGTGATGCCGGCAGAGCCTTTTGAACTTTGGAAAACCGAACCTTTCGAACCCGTCATCAAGGACGGACGCCTGTGGGGACGCGGTGCCGACGACGACAAAGGGCAGTCGTTTATTCAGGCAAAGGCTTTTGAATATATCGTAAAACATAACCTGCTGAAGCACAATATAAAGTTCATACTCGAAGGAGAAGAAGAAATAGGCTCGCCAAGTCTGGGTGCTTTCTGCGAGAAACATAAGGACTTGCTGAAGTGCGATGTCATTCTTGTATCCGATACCAGCATGATTGCCAAGGACATACCATCGCTAACGGTAGGTCTGCGCGGTCTGGCTTACTGGCAAATCGAAGTTACTGGACCCAACCACGACCCTGCATTCGGGGGCACTTCGGGGGTGCAGTGGCAAACCCAATCAACGTGCTTTGCAAACTGATAACCGATGTTACCGACAAGGACGGGCGCATTCAGTTCCCCGGTTTCTACGACGACGTGGAAGAAGTGTCGCCCGAAGAACGTGCCATGGTGGCACAAATACCTTTCGACGAGACAGCTTACAAGAAGTCGTTGGACGTTGATGAGCTTTTTGGAGAGAAAGGTTACAACACAATAGAGCACACGGGGTTCCGCCCAGCTTCGATGTCTGCGGCATCTGGGGCGGCTATCAGGGCGAAGGAGCCAAGACCGTAATCCCCTCAAAGGCGTATGCGAAGCTCTCATGCCGCCTTGTCCCATCAGGATCACAAGAAAAATAGGGCAGATGGTGGTAGACTACTTCCAGCGAGTAGCACCCAAAACCGTGAAAGTAAAGGTAGAATCGTTGCACGGCGGACAAGGTTATGTGTGCCCAATCGACCTCCCGGCCTACAAAGCAGCCGAGCGCGGGTTCGAAAAAGCATTCGGTAAGCGTCCCATTGCGGCACGTCGTGGCGGCAGCATACCTATCATTGCTACCTTCGAAGAGATACTTGGCGTGAAGACAGTGCTTATGGGTTTCGGCTTGGAATCGAGACCTATACACTCTCCGAACGAGAATATCCAGCTCGACATGTACTGGAAATCGATCGAAGCCGTTATCAATTTCCACCTGGAATACGACAAGTTGTAAGTGCCGTACAGGCTGTTTTGTAACAGCATCGGTACACCATAATAACAAAAAACGACCACGAAGGCTTTCCCCTTGTGGTCGTTTTGTGTCTAAAAACCAGAACAATAAAAAGATGGCGACAGCATGGAAGGGTAGTGGGAGAGACTCCATAACGCAACTATCTTGCCATCAGTGTATTATAAAACTATCTGTTGACGGTTTCAAAACAGGCTCTTTTGCATGGTAAAATAGCCCCTTTTGACGGACAAAACAGGCTCTTTTGCACGACGAAAAGCTCCGTCTTACTCCTCGTTTTTATTTTGTTCGGCAAGGAAAAGCTCCGCGCGTTCCAAATCTTCGGGAGTGTCTATGCCCACGGTTTCCACGTCAGTAAGTCCTACTTTTTATCTTTCAAATCCATTCTGCAACCAGCGCAGTTGTTCCAACCCTTCGGCGAGTTCGAGCGATGATTGTGGCAACTTTGTTATCTTGTCTAAAACATCTGTCCGATAAGCATATAGCCCGATGTGTTTAAGAAAAGGATAAGCACTTAGCCATTCGCTTTCCTCCTTACCTCGGATATAGGGCGCAAGGGCACGTGTAAAGTACATGGCATAGTTGCGATTATCGAGAATAATCTTCGGTGAATTGGGGTTTTTTGCCTCTTCAATGGTGGCAAACGGCTTTCCAAGAGTTGCTATCTGTGTGCCAACATCATTGAAACAAGCCATGACGGCCTCTATCTGACTTTTTCTGTATAAAGGGTTCGTCGCCCTGAATGTTTACCACCACATCGAAGTTTCCGCCTATTTCTTCCAACGCTTCAGCCACGCGGTCGGTGCCACTCTGGTGGTCGGAATTCGTCATGATGGCTTTTGCCCCCAACGAAGTTACTGTATTGTAAATTCGTTTGTCGTCTGCGGCAATATAAACATCGTTGAGAACGGTGCTGACTTGCTCCATAACGCGTTGTATAACATACTTTCCGCCTAACACTGCAAGCGGTTTGCCCGGGAAACGAGACGATGCATAGCGGGCAGGAATAATACCAATTGCTTTCATTTTCTATTTATTTTGTTTTTGTCTTTGTATATTTGTACTGCACGAAAGCGGCAGCGTCATTGTATCATATCTCTTTCTCTGACAGCCCATTGCTATAGTTGGTAATACCAAAACATAAAGCGGCGCATGAGGGAATTGGAGAAACGGAACCAACGATAGGCACTTACGGGCTTTCCGCCGAAGCTTAGAATGAAGTCGCGATACTTGCTGCGCGAGAACGGAAGTCCGAGATTAAGAATGTGGATATGGTCTTGCTTGCGTCTGTGCGCCTCTTTGATGGCATACCAGACGGTAAGGGTATGGGGTGATAGAGTATGTAACGTTTCTCCATTGCCGCATCGAACCACAGCATGGAGTCTCTTCCAGAGTCCACAACCACGCTTCCGCCCACCATTCTGCCCTTGTATAGCGTAACATAAACATGTCCGAAGGCACTGTTTCCAATCTGTTGGAACAGTTCTTCGTGGGGTATGTAGCGCTGTTTGCGCATGATATATAGTATCGCTTAATGAGGCGATAGAGTTGGTGAATTTCAGCTTTATCCATGGCGCTACGCGTCTCAAAACCGTTTTCCAAGGCTCTCTTTACACGCTGGAGCACCTTTTCCGATGCCCGTTCTTCGGGTGCACGGCTGTGCAGGAGTGGTGAACCTGAATCCACGGAATGGGTACGAAACCATGTTTGCGCAGTGTTCGGTAGCCAAACATCTTCTTTGAGATGTCGCTAAGCTCTATGTGGTAACACCGATGGCGCAACAAATGGTGCACAAGCGCATCTATCATGGCATCGAAAAGTTTGCCTTTCTCTGTGTTGTCGATGCCGTCTTGGTAGCAACCTTCGCTGTAAACACGTGCTCTTCGGGTGAAATTAATGCCAAAGAATGCGTCGTTTCACACGAATTTGAGCAGAGATTTGCCCGATGGTTTCGCCGTTTTCGTCAGTTGCCACCACCATGCACGGCTTCAGTCGAGGGGTCTGTTCAACATGCAGAACAGGTCGCGACTGTGGAAAAAGTGCCTTTGCAAAAGCTCGGGCAGGTCTTTACTGCGTGTTATGATACTGGTTTTAACTTCCATATGGCAAACAAAGTGCTACCGAATGTGCACAGATGGGTGTGCAAACACTATTTGCAAATGTAACGAATGTTTTGTAAAAAAGAGAAGAAAGTATTGTTTTCTCTTCAAATTTATTAATTTTTGTGCCTATTATGAAGATAGCATTGATAGGTGCAGGCAATCTTGCCACCGTTCTGGGGCATGCCCTTTGCAACGCACGACACGACATTGTGCAGGTTTACAGCCATACAATGACGGCAGCAAACCTATTGGCTGAGAAGCTGAATGCCGCGCCGACAGACAGCTTGGACACGATAACGAACGATGCCGACCTCTATATCATAGCGGTGAGAGACAGTGTGCTCGATGCAGTTATAGGCAGATTGTGTCCCAATCGCACCGAGAAGCTGTTTGTTCATACCGCAGGTTCAGTGCCGATTGACGTTTTTCGTGGTCGGGCAAGGCATTTTGGCGTGCTCTATCCCATGCAGACGTTCTCCAAGACACGCATTGTGGACTTCCGGAACATTCCGGTTTTCATAGAAGCGGATAGTCCTGCGACAATTCAAAGCATCACCGAAGTGGCGCAATCCGTCAGCAACAATGTTCGCGAACTGTGCTCTTCCGACCGCCGTTACCTGCATTTGGCTGCCGTATGGGCATGCAATTATACCAATTTCTGCTACGATATGGCAGCCGAAGTGCTGCAAAAGGTGGGTCTTCCCTTCGATATAATGTTGCCATTGACCGATGAAACGGCTAAAAAAGTGCACGAACTGTTGCCTCACGAGGCACAGACAGGACCCGCCATTCGCTACGATGAAAACATTATTGCGGCACAAATGCGGCTTATGAATGACAATCCAAAGGGGCAACAGCTCTACCAACTGATGGCGCAGAGCATTCACGAAAAGTAAGAAATAAGTATATGAAAGTATTTAATTATCTGTTGTAATACAATGATAGACTACGAGTTAAATAAAATAAAAGCTATCGTATTCGATGTGGACGGTGTTCTGTCGTCAAGCACGGTTGCCATGGACAGTGAGGGCAACCCCATAAGAACGCTGAACATTAAGGACGGCTATGCCATTCAGCTGGCTGTGAAGCTCGGAATAAAGGTTGCGATTATGACAGGAGGGCGCAACGAGGAAATACGGAAGCGGTATGCCAACCTCGGAGTGCACGATGTGTTTCTTAATTGTGCCATAAAGCTGAACACATGGGACGCTTATCTGAAGACGAACAACCTGCAAGCAGAAGACGTTATCTATGTTGGCGACGACATTCCCGACTACGAAATCATGCAAAGAGCGGGCTGTCCGTGCTGCCCCAAAGACGCTTGTGCCGACATTAAAGCCATTTCCACCTACATAAGCGACTACGATGGCGGCATGGGAGTGGCACGCGACGTTATCAGAACAGGTGTTGCGCGCACAGGGAAAATGGCTGAAAAGCGCCAAAGCCTTTGGGTGGTAAGAGTGCCTTGGTGGACTTCTTACAAAAGGCACACCAGTTTTTCGGCAAAGAATTGTAGACCTTTAAAACGATAATATGTATATGAAAACAGCGTTGAAAAACAATTTTGAGAAAACGCTATTGGTGCTTTTGCCCATCGTAATGTGCATGTATGCCCGCCAGACCTATGCGCAAATGGTGAATATGACACCTTATGATTCGCCCGTTCCCGACAGTTTGCGCCTCGCTCCCGACGGAAGAATGACCAAAGAACAAGCTATTTACGATCTCAATGCCTTGGTTTATACCATCAGTGAAGTACATCCGAACATGTATGCGGTGTGCAATCAGGGCGAGTTCATGAGCCGTGTGAACGCAATAGAGCAGGAAATGCCCGACACTCTTACGCGTGCCACCTTATATAAATATGTTGCGCCACTGTTAGCACTGCTCAGCGACGGACACACACACGTGGTTCCACCTTACAACGACATACTTACAAAAACCGTTTTGCGCCTTCCTGTACAGGTAGATGTGGACAACCAGAGTGGCAAAATAACTGCTTGCTACTCGATATTTGGCATTCCTAAGGGGGCAGAAATTACCGAAATAAACGGTGTTTCAAGTTCCGACATCGTTGCAAACCTGCTCCAATACGTGTCGGGAGAACGCCGTTTCTTTCGTTTAATGATACTAAAGAATTACTTTAGTTATCTTTTCCAACTCTGCTATCCTGCCGATAAGTATGCCATCAAGTATGTATGGAAAGACAAAATAAAGGAAACAATGCTGAAAGGGCAACCTTCGACGAGATAAGAGCCGAGAAAAAGAAAGCCGAAAAGGCTGCAGGGAAAACACCTGAGGTAAAGAAACAGGCACCGAAACATTTCGAATACCAACTCTTGGAGGGTGATCGGGTGGCACTGATGTCGTTCAACGACTGCACAGACAGTGCAGGAATGGCTGCCTTTCTGGACTCGATGATAACCGAAATAAATGCCAAGAAGGTGCAGAACCTTATCATAGACGTGCGCAAAAATGGCGGTGGCGATTCTCGTATAGGCGATTTGATATTCGAACGCATAAGCAAAGTGCCCTTCCAACAGTTCGGAAAAGCCTTTATGCGTATAACTCCAACAACGCAACGCCTGTTAAAAAAACGCTTACGGAAATGAGTTTCTTGCGCCTACCGGGCTGTACTTGGAAAAACGAAGACAGCCTGAACGTTCCGCTGAACGACAAGACTCGCTGCTACAACGGCAAGGTTTGGCTGTTAACAAGCAACTACACGTTCTCTTCAGCCGCTTCTTTTTCGTGGACATTCAAATACTTCAATATGGGCAAAGTCGTTGGCGAGAGACTGGCGGCATGAATGTTTGCTTCGGAGATGTGCTCGAATACCGTCTGCCCATATCGCAATTGTATTGCTATATGTCGTATAAGCGGTTCTGGCAATACGGCGCTGACGAGACAGACATACACGGCACGATACCCGACATTGCGGTTTCCGCCGACAAAGCATTGGAAACAACGTTGCAATTGATACGAAACGAGAAATAAAGAAAATATGAGTTACAAGGATTATCACATTATATTGGCGAGCAATTCGCCCAGAAGAAGGGAGCTGTTGCGCGGTCTCGACATTGCATTCGACGTGCGTGTGCAGCCCGACATAGCCGAAACATATCCCGAAACGACCGCGCCTGCAGACGTTGCCGGCTATATCAGCCGCGAAAAGGCTGATGCCTACAAAGGACACCATTGCGGAAAACGAACTCGTTATTACGGCAGACACGGTGGTAATCGTGGAAAACGAAATATTGGGAAAGCCCCACGACGATGCCGAAGCAAAGCAAATGCTGCGCAAAATAAGCGGACGGAAGCACCAAGTGGTTACTGCCGTGTGCCTTACGACGACGGAAAAGCAGCGTTGTTTCTCGGTTTCTACCGATGTAACTTTCAAGAATCTGAAGGAAGAAGAGATTGACTACTACATAGAAACCTATTCTCCATTAGATAAGGCAGGGGCATACGGTATACAGGAATGGATTGGCTACATCGGTGTAACGGCACTCGAGGGCAGCTATTTCAACGTAATGGGACTGCCCGTACAGCGCATTTGGGAAGAACTGAACGCCTTTTAGTGTACAAAAACAACGGTTTCAACGGAACAAAACAGGGGCCTTTACAAAGTAAAACAATGGGTTTTGCAAGATAAAACAATGGGTTTTGCAAAACAAAACAAGGGTTCCAACGAAAGACAACAATTATAAAGATTAAGAAAAATGGCTCTGATAAAAGCAGCAAGAGGAAAAAGTCCACAGTGGGGAGAGCGTTGCTACTTCGCCGAAAATGCCACTTTGGCAGGTAATATAACGATGGGCAACGACTGCTCGGTATGGTTCGGTGCAGTGATACGTGCCGACGTAGACGCCATCGTGATGGGAAACGAGGTGAACGTGCAGGATTTGGCATGCATTCACCAGACCGAAGGGAAGCCCGTAGTTATTGAAGATGGTGCCAGCATTGGCCATTCGGCTGTTGTGCACGGTGCTACTATTCACCGAAATGCCCTCGTCGGCATGAACGCCACGGTGCTCGACAATGCCGAAGTGGGCGAAAACTCAGTGGTGGCAGCGGGCGCAGTGGTGCTGCAAGGTACGATAATCCCTCCTAACGAGATATGGGGCGGCATTCCGGCACGACGCATTAAAGGCTGCAACGCCAGGACAATCGCGTTTGTTTGCCGACCATTATCTGTACATAAAGAAGTGGTATGAAGATGAGGAATAGTGGGTTTGAACGAGAAATACTACTTTTTCATCGTCCCCGCAACCCGACTAATGCGGTGCATAATGCCTTTAAAACTCTGTACACGATGGCATTATGCACGCATCAAACCAACTCTATACCAAACAGAAAACACTTGTGATTTGTACTTTTAGCCCTTCTTTTTACCAATGAAAACAGCAGAAACCAGCATCATTAAATATACAGCTCGATGTCACTAAAAAGCCATTCGTTCGTTTACCTCTTGAAGAGCAATGGAAATAGAAGAATTTAGCCAAATAGCAATAAACCTGCGTAGCCGACTGCTGAAAGTGGCTGCAACACTGGAGGGAGGAGATGCCGAAGCCGAAGATTTCGTGCAGGAAACCTATCTCCGTATGTGGGCAATGCGACAGAAATTGGACACGCATACCAACCTTGAGGCATTGGCTATAAAGATAATTAAAGGTGTGGCTATAGACCATTGGCGACACAGAAAGATGGAATGTGCAGAGAGCAATCGACCCAAGGAGCTTGCAGCAGAACAGGAATGGACAGATGGAAAGGACGACGTGGAGCTGATACAGCATATTGTAGACCATCTGCCGCCCTTGCAGCAGCAGGTATTCCGGCTGAAAGAGATAGACGGATACGAGAACGAAGAGATTGCAAAAATATGCAATTGCAAGCCGGAAGCACTACGGCAGAACCTGTCGAGAGCCCGAAGGCACATTCAAAAGGAGTTTATAAGACTGACAACAGGGAGGATAAAGAAATGCAGATAGACGACATTGACAGCCTAATAAGCAAATATACGGACGGCGAAACAACGGTTGCAGAAGAACAGCAACTGCGAAACTTCTTCGCACAAGATCCACTATTGGTGCCCGACGAGCTGAAACCATTCTGTGCTTTGTTCCGTTGGGAACAGCAAGAACGTTGCAAACAAACTGCAAAACAATCGGTTTCATCGACAGAAACAGACGTATTGAAGAAACAGAAGAGCCTGCCTAACTGGATAGTTGCAGCTGTTTCGGCTGTCGCAGCAGTGGTTATTACCATGTTCGTTGTGCGCCATAATGTAACTAAAACAGGCGATTATGCCATTATAAACGGTGAATGTACCACCAACAAAAACATGGTTCAGCACGAAGCAGAGGCGGCTCTCAACATGGTTTCTGCCAACGAAAGCGAAGATTTTCAGGCACTTTCACAAATAGGAGGAACTACCAATGAAGAATAAAACAATGAGAATAGCTTTTATGCTATGCCTGTTTGTCGCTCTGCTACGGCACGAGCGCAGAGCGATTGGCAGACAGGCATAGTGTTCGAACGCTTCGGAAAAGCCAAGAACTGCAAGATGGTGGTGCTCAACGATGCTGTTCTCAGGGGCTACAAGCTAAAGGTTTACAAGGCATTGACCTATAAAAAGATTGGTGTAAGTATAGCCCCATATCTGAATATTGATAGAAAAAAAGCACGCAAAATACGCGAAATAGTAGACAATGGTAAGGTTACCAGTGGCTATTACATGCTTCCACCATTGCCTTCGGGGCTTAACAGGTATATACTTTTCAGTAATTCACCGAACAATAGTGGTGCCGTTATCTATATAGAAGGTACGCTCGGTCCTGACGATATTATGAAATGTGCTACGCCAAGCACTGAAACGGGACAACCAATCATCGCAATATAAACGCAAAAAAGATAGAATTATGAAACACTTGCTATTTTTCTTAACGCTCGTTATAGCTGTTCCGGCAATGGCTACAGAAGAAAACGACACAACAATCTACTACAACAACAAACAAATTGTGGTGAGTACAGACAGTATTGCAACCCATGTGGCTGTATTCAACAAGGACGGCAGCGCACTTGTCAAGAGCCAGGAGACCAGCTATATAGACGGTCAGGAGGTGGAACGCTTCTTCATTTCTTCACCGTTCGTGCCTATCCGAAAGAGAAATAACCACACTTTTTATGGTAACATTCCCGATTTCTACATTGGTGTAAACCTGCTGAATGGCGGAGAAGCTATGCATAGCAAAGACGTAAGATCGTTGGAATGGGGAATTACACACTTCCAAATAGGCGTGGGTCTCAACCCTTCTAACTCTCTCGGCTTAGTCTTTGCTTTCCAAACGGGGTTTGTTCACAACCATTTCCAAACCAATTATATGCTGACAGACGTGGACGGTAAACCAACGATAGCAAGGAATACGGCAGAGAATGTGCGCACAAGTTTTATAAAATACTACTACTTCAGGACTCCGATTATGATAGAATGGAAAAAACAGATGGATAAAAAGAAAGTGTATTTTGGGCTTGGTTGTTCGGTGGATATTAGGGAGAGATACGCAGTAAGTATCGTATTAAGAGCAAACGCTATACTGTCAGTCGTAACTTAGACACCAATCCGATAGGATTGAACCTTGAGGCTTACTTCGGCTTTAACTCCTTTTCGGTTTACGCACACTACAGTCTTACAAAGCTGATGAATAGCGGCTACTGCCACCCGATTGTATAGGCGTTGGTTTCGAGCTTTAAACCATGCAAAAACAGCTTAGGAACTCCATGAGAACTAAGGAACTCAGGCGTAAAAGCTCTCACTTTTAACAATAAAAAAGGCTTAGGAACTCCAAGAAAATGGGGAGTTTCTAAGCCTAAAAAGCATATAGCTTTGTAGCAATAAAAAGGCTTAGATCTCCAAGAGGAAATCGTAAGTCTAAAAGCTTTACTACATTGAGTGCTGAAATCAGTACCACTTTATGTAGCTCATCCATTTCCTGCGGTCTTCTTTCTCCTTTAACGTCTGCCGTTTGTCGTATTCTTTCTTGCCACGGCACAGGGCAATGTCCACCCTTGCACGCCCGTGCTGGTCTATCAGAACACCAATATGGGTACGATGGTGTAGCCCGGCGACGCAGCATCTTCGCCAAACGGCGTATCTCCGCTTGTTTAATAGCAGCTTGCGCTTGCGTCTTGCCTCGTGATTGGCAAACGAACCGTAGAAGTAAGGCGCTATATTCATGCCTTCCAACCATATTTCGCCCTTGTTAATGAAGCAGTATGTGTCTACCAAAGAAGCCTTACCGGCACGTATAGACTTGATTTCTGTACCCGTGAGCACTATTCCTGCCGTATAAGTATCTACAAAATAATATTCGAAAGAAGCCTTTTTGTTGCGTATCTGCACTGGCGACTTCTTGCGAATTTCTTGTTCTTCCTTATTCATTTTCTATCGTAGCAAAGTTGTTAATGTGGTCGTCAATGTATGCAGCCACCATTTTGTCCATTCTTCTTCGTTCAAAACAAAGTCGTCGTCGGCTTCGTCGAACTCGGCATCTGTTCGTAGAGTGCCATAAAGTCGTCGTCCGACATTTCCTTTTCGATCTGTTCGTGATACTTGTCGTATGCTTTCCTGGTGCGACGGAGGTGCGAATACAAATTAGTTAAGCCCCAATCGCGCATTGCAACACCCAAAAGGATTCTGAAAATGAATGCTCACCAGCCGTTATAAATAAGCTGGACGTAGCCTCCGATTCATTACTTCCCACCGTGCAAATAGCTCCACCCCAACAGTGTAATCTGGTCGGAATTGAGTTCTTGCATGTTCTCTTCGTGAGCGTTCCGCCTATTGCTGCATTGATGGCATCGATGAACACTTCATGAAAGCGTCTCTCCTTCGGCTGCAGCCGTGCGAAGTGCAGCATCGCTTACCTTGACTTCTATCATTGTGTTATGGGTTTTCGGTTCTCGCTTTTATAGTCCTCAATCTTTTATTTTCTACCGTTGTGTTCGGAATGTCGTGCTCGTATCATCTGGTCGAGGCTTTAAGCGTGTAGGCCTTGTCTTTCACGTGGGTAGTGTTGAAACGCTGGCGCAAGTCCATTAGTTTCGGCATGGCAAGCGGATAGCTCGTGCCGCTATGCGCTCTTCGCCACTGTACGGCATGCCGTGGTGGTCGAAATACTGTATAAAGCACATTGCTGCAAACCGCTCTTCGCCGCATCTCGTCCATCTGTTCCAGCTGTAAGCGTCCATCTTGTTCTGGCTCGGAATATCTCGGAAAACCAGCCTCGTCAGGCTCATGCCTCCCACGCCGCTCTATGGTCGTACTTTTCTCTCGTAATCGAAGCAGCAATCGCAGGAACCCTTTGTCGGCTAACTCCTTCAATTCCTGCTTTGCCGACTGCTCGAGCACTACGGCGGCGTAAAGTCGGAGGGCTCTTGTACTGTTCTCTAAACGGGCATCTTCCTGAACTCCAGAGTCTTTATAACGGTACGCCCTTAATACGTAACTTC
>BNJU01004030.1_pt1 | contig 28803 bp, 35 predicted proteins | sample 8539281 | NCBI WGS metagenome assembly BNJU01 (sample SAMD00202456, study PRJDB9452) | human saliva metagenome | isolation source: human saliva | place: Japan
CAGTTACGTATTGCTTACCTTCTAGTTGGTTTGTATCAACTACTTCAAATATTATTTCATTGGTAGATAGACTTGTCGGCTCTCCTTTTGCTTTTGTAGCTGATAAAAAAGAAGAAATGTCAGATTTGATGTCTACTTATAGAGAGAATCAGCAGCTCAAGAAAAATCTTTATGAGGTTGAGGAAAAGGCTGGGAAGGCAGATTCCTTAGAAGATGAGAATGAGCAGTTACGAAAACTTCTGGAATTTAAAGAGGCTGATAAAAATCAAACACAAATTGCCAGCGAAGTGATTGCCCGTACGCCAGCATCCTGGAAAAATGAGCTGACTATTGACAAGGGGACATCTGATACGTGACAGATGCTATGCTGAGTAGTCGCTAATGGTGGTCTGGTCAGGAAGTGTTTTCTGAAACTAGTAGTCAGTCTAGCTTGGTTTCTCTACTGACTAACGAGGAAAACTCAACTAAAATTTCTGTTAGAATTCAAACTAAGTCTGGTCCAGTTTATGGGATTATTACGGGTTATGATGAAAAAACTCTGCTTATATCATCAGTCAGTTAAATAGTGCTGAAGATATAAAGAGGGAGATGAGGTGGCAACCAGTAGCTTGGGTGCTTATAATGCAGAAAATATTCTGTCGGTAAGGTACTTTCCGTGTCTGAGGCTAAGGATCAGTTAAACAAGATTGTTCTGTTGCTCAGCTGCGGATTTGTCGGATATCCGTGCTGTAATGTTGGTAGGAACTGATATGAGAGATATTAAAGAACATCTTTTGACTCCTATTATTTTTATTTTTGTTTTATTGATAGACGGGCAGATTTCGACTTTTTCTGGCTAATATTCTGCCTTTACAGTGGCATCTTTAGTCAGTCATTTTATCTTTGTTTTCATGCTTTTTGTTTCCATCACCTCTCTAGAAACTACAATATTCTCTTATTTTGCTGTTTTGGGGGTTGATTTATGATGTTTACTATTTTTCATACCATCGGTATTGCTCTTATTCTTTTCCTCTTTTTAAGTCTCGTTTGTGTCTCAGTCTAGTTCAACTATGCTTTTAAATACATTTACTCGCTTTTATCTGTTTTTGATTCTTGTATTTTTATTTGAATTAATTAGTTTGCTTTTTGAGTATTTTGAATCTTTCTAGTCTGAATTTAGGATTTTGTCCTTAGCAGTCTAGTACCGACTGATCCTATCAATAGCCTGATATTCCTCATTTTTCAGCCTATTTTTCGAAAAATATGTTATCGATAAACAAGAAATAAAAATGTAATAAAGGCGAACATATGATACAGCATTTTCTGGTATACTAGTTAATGTCTTATAAGAAGGAGTGTATTATTTTTATGAAGAAAAACTACTCACATCAATTTTTATTGAGCATGGTTATCCTTTTCACAAGGAGCTGCACTTGTGAGCGTTAAAGCGGAGACAACTGATGAAAAGATTGCTGCACAAGACAGCAAGATAATAGCTTGACAGAGCAACAACAATCAGCTCAGACGCAAGTTGACGAAATTCAAGGTCAAGTGTCTGCTATTTCAAAAAGCAATAAAGAAGAGCTTTTAAAGCAGAAAATGAAAAGTTGTCTGCTGAATCTGCAAAACTTTCTGCTGAAATTGATGAACTGTCTAAAAATATTGTTGCTCGTAATGAGTCACTTGCAAAATCAAGCACGCAGTACCCTAAACAAATGGAACTGCTACTAGCTACATCAATACAGTTGTAACATTCTAGCTCTATCACAGAAGCTATCTCTCGATAGCAGCTTATGAGCGAAATTGTTTCAGCAACAACAAAATGCTGGAACAACAAAAGAAAGATAAAGAAGCAAATTGATGAAAAGCAAGTTAGCGAATAATGAAGCTATTAATATTGTAACTACAATCAAGAGAAGTTAGCTGATGACGAGGCAAAGCTTTGGCAACAAAAACAAGCTGAACTGAAAGCAGCTCAGACAAGTCTTGCAGCTGAAAAAGCGACTGCTGAAAACGAAAAAGAATTTCTTCTTGAAGAAAAGCAGCAGCTGAAAAAGCAGTAGCCGAAGCAGCGGCTCGTGAAGCTGCTTATAAAGCAGAGCAAGAGTCAAAACGCCAGCAATTGAAGCTTCAGGAAACACTACCCTGCAAGCTCAGGTTCAAACAGTTGTTAATTCAGCTCCAGCAGCTGAAGCAGCGGCTCCAGCAGCACCTGCAGTACTCAATCTGCTGCCCGTGCGAACAGACCAGTTTATAGCTCATCTGCATCTTCTTATCCAGTAGGTCAATGTACTTGGGGTGCTAAGACATTAGCCCCTTTGGGCTGGCGATTACTGGGGTAATGGTGGACAATGGTCTGCAAGTGCAGCAGCAGCAGGCTTCCGTGTTGGTTCACAGCCGTAGTTGGAGCGATTGCATGTTGACTGACGGTGGATACGGACACGTTGCAGTAGTAACAGCTGTTCAATCTACTACAAGCATCCAAGTATCGAAGCAAACTACCTTGGACAACAATCAATCGGTAACTACCGTGGATGGTTTTTCAATCCAACAACTCGCACAAGGTACAGTTTCATATATTTATCCGAACTAATCAGTAAAAAGCGCCTCTGGCGTTTTTTATTTTTAATTGAAAAATCAACTGAAAAAAGTTACAATGGTAGTTGGGAAAAGTTGTAATTGGACAATGAAAGACGATTTAGAATCTGGAGGAATCATGTCTTTTTCTGATTTAAAACTCTTTGCTCTTTCTTCTAATCAAGAATTAGCGCAGTGTTGCTCAAGAGATTGGATTGCCACTTGGGAAATCAACTGTTCGTCAGTTCTCTGATGGAGAGATTCAAGTGAATATTGAAGAATCTATTCGCTGGAAACACGTCTTTATTTTGCAGTCTACCAGTTCGCCAGTCAATGATAATTTGATGGAAATCTTGATTATGGTAGATGCTTTGAAACGAGCTAGTGCTGAATCCATCAACGTTGTCATGCCTTACTATGGCTATGCTCGGCGGGATCGCAAGGCTAGAGCTCGTGAGCCAATTACATCTAAATTAGTTGCTAATATAGTTTGGAAATTGCTGGTGTGGATCGGATGCTGACTATTGACTTGCACGCAGCGCAAATCCAGGCTTTTTGATATTCCAGTGGATCACTTGATGGGTGCACCTTTGATTGCTGATTACTTTGAGCGCCGTAATATGACAGGAGGAGACTATGTGGTAGTCAGTCCTGACCATGGTGGTGTGAGTCGGGCTCGTAAGTTAGCAGAGTTTCTGAAAACCCCGATTGCCATTATTGATAAGCGCCGCAGTGTGGACAAGATGAATAGCAGTGCAGTCATGAACATCATTGTAAGGTGGAAGGAAAAACTTGTATCCTAATTGATGATATGATTGATACAGCGGGAACTACTCACATGCAGCTGACGCTCTCGCTGAAGCAGGGAGCTGTAGAAGTCTATGCTAGCTGCACTCATCCCAGTCTGTCTGGTCCTGCTATGGATAATATTCAAAAATCGGCGATTAAAAAATTGGTTGTGCTGGATACGATTTATCTGCCTCAAGAGCGCTTGATTGATAAGATTGAGCAGATTTCAATTGCGCATCTTTTAGGGGAAGCCATTGTCCGTATTCATGAAAAACGGCCACTGTCACCCTTATTTGAAATAGGGAAAAAATAATCTGAGATATATGGCTGGATCATAATTTCTGGCTCTTTTATTTCTATTCTACTATCTTTTAAAAAGTCCAACATTCACTTTAAAAGAAAACTCAAATTACTTGATGTTTCAAAATATAAATAAATGACCATTTAAATAGTTGGTAAATTGACAATTTGTCTCATCCTTGGTATTATTTGGTTTTAAAAATTTTTATGTAGTAAAATTCTTGACTTTTTAAGAGTTCGAACTATACTTAGTAGTAGGTAATATTAGTAACGGGGAGTTACAATTATTTTTGAAAACGTAACGAGGAGATGAGATAATGAAAAAGGTTTTGCTTTCAAGTGCTGTGTCCCTTTCACTTTTCATGGCTGCTGCACCAGTATTTGCTGAGGGTACAGCCAGTCTTTGGGTTAATGACATTGATAATAATGAGTTCCCTCAGGCAGTACAGGACTCAGAATCTAATAAGTTATGGATGAACTGCAGGCCTATAGAGATGCACAATCAGCTCTGGATCAGCAAGTTGCTGAAGCTAAGAAAGCTCAGTTGGCAAGAGTGCTGTGATGGAGGATCAAGCTGGTAACAAAAGTTCTTGTTATTGGTGAGGGAGAGTCGGCTAATGCGGATCAGCCTTCAGTGGCACCATCTACTACAGATCCATCTACACCGGCTTATTCGGCAGCACCTTACTCCACAGCCTCTTCATCAGTTCCGACTTTTCCGGTACCGTCTCAATCTTCGGCGGCATCCTCTTCAGCAGCAGGTAAAAAGAGGACTAAAAATCAGAAAATAAAGCAAAAAAAGCGCCGGAAGTAAAAGAAGAGAACAAGGAAAATGAGGAAAACTCTGAAGACAAGTCACTTCCTAAAACAAGTGCAGTTAAATAACTTTGTCTTTAATTTGTGCTAACGCTTAAATATCACTGAGCCTTCGTTCGGTGATATTTTTTATCAAAAATGAAAAATAAAGGATTTTTAAATTATGCAAAAAAAAGATAGGAGTCAAGCTTCGAATAAGAAACAGCTCCTTGTTGTTGGCATCTGCCTCCTGCTGATTGTTCTGGTTATTTTTCTGTTTTTATGCTTTTCGTTCCTCAGGATCAGGCAGTAAGCCTCGAGTTTCGACTCCCAGCAGGATTGAAACGTCGAGTTCTTCTACAGATTCCAGTCAGACAGAAAAGGATTATTTAGCAGAGCGTTTTGCTAAACTGAAGGCTGTGAATTCAGAAACGATAGGCTATGTCTATGCTCCTGGTACACAGTTGGATGAGCCCGGTGGTGCAAAACGAAAGATAATGAGACATGTTGCTGAAGACTTTTGAAGGAAAGCAAGAACCCTATATGGGTGCGGTCTTCATGGATAAAGATAATCATAAAGATTTCAGTGATCGACTTACCTGGCTTTTCGCTCATGCTCGGGGCAGCAAGGCAGGAGACCATCGCATGTTTAATGATGTCAACTACTATGATCGTCAGGATTATTTTGACAAACATAGATATGTCGTGATTGAGACTCCTGAGCGTAAGTATTATTATCAAGCTATGGGACTGGTCATCGTGCCGGAAGAGACGGCTTTTTATCGGACGGAGTTTAAGGATGACGAGGACTTTACAACTCAGCTCAGAAATATCTATGAAGCTGCTCGTACTAAGGATCCCAAGATCCAGATTAAGGCGAGTGACCGGTATTTGGTTCTCTCAACCTGCCGTGAGGAAGATGATACGATTCGTTCTAATCTTTATTTGCGGCAGATTCCTGATTCGGAACTGACAGATTTTCTGGCCAAGCATGGCAAGGAATTGACCTATACTCCGACTCGTTGATTGGCTCAGTAACAAGGGATATGGCTATATCCCCTATTTGACGGTGAAGGATTTTAAGGAAAAAAAGAAGGGAGACTGAGTGAAAGCTTGGTCCTTTTTTCTGTATGGAAAATCATGTCATAGCTTTTGCTATGCTTCTGCATTTATAGTATAATAGTTCTATTGAGCGGCTGGAGGTATGTATGGATTTAAGTAAGAAATTTAATAAAAACTTAGGAAAAATAGAAATTTCACTGATTCGTCAGTTCGACCAATCAATTTCTGCAATTCCTGGGATTCTTCGGCTGACCTTAGGAGAGCCGGATTTTACGACACCGAATCATATCAAAGAAGCGGCCAAGGCAGCGATTGATGCTAATCAAAGCCACTACACTGGCATGAGCGGTCTCTTAGAGCTGCGTCAGGCGGCTAGTAGCTTTGTGAAAGAAAAGTACAATCTGTACTATCGCCCAGAAGATGAGGTCTTGGTCACTATTGGTGCGACAGAGGCCTTGTCAGCTACACTGACAGCCATTCTAGATGAAGGAGACAAGGTCTTGCTGCCAGCTCCTGCTTATCCAGGCTATGAGCCCATTGTCAATCTAGTGGGGGCGGAGATTGTCGAGATTGACACAACGGCCAATAACTTTGATCCTCACTCCAGAGATGCTGGGAAGCAGCTATTTTGGAGCAGGGTGAGCAGTTAAAAGCGGTCATTCTTAATTATCCAGCCAATCCGACCGGCGTGACTTATTCGCGGGAGCAGATAAAAGCTCTGGCGGATGTCCTGGGAAAATACCAAGTCTTTGTGGTCTGCGATGAGGTCTATTCTGAGCTGACCTATACAGAGCAGGGGCATGTCTCCATCGCGGAGTATCTGCCAGAGCAAACCATTGTCATCAACGGCCTGTCTAAGTCTCATGCCATGACTGGCTGGCGGTTAGGCTTTATCTTTGCTCCAGCAGTTTTCACTGCTCAGCTGATTAAGAGCCATCAATATCTCGTAACAGCGGCCAATACCATGGCTCAGTTTGCCGGCATTGAAGCTCTGACAGTTGGGAAAGATGATGCGGAACCAATGAAATCTGAGTATATCCAGCGTCGCGATTATATCATAGAGAAAATGGCAGAGTTAGGCTTTAAGATTATCAAACCAGATGGGGCTTTTTATATTTTTGCTAAGATACCAGATGGTTATAATCAAGATTCTTTCGCCTTTCTGCAGGATTTTGCTGAGAAGAAGGCTGTGGCCTTTATCCCGGGAGCGGCTTTTGGTCAATACGGGGAAGGCTATATCCGCCTGTCCTACGCGGCTAGTATGGAGACGATTCAAGAAGCTCTGAAACGCCTCAAGGACTACATGGAGGACTATGCTTAAATCTCTAACAAGTCAAGGTCTGGTTCTCTATAACCGCAATTTCCGTGAGGATGATAAGCTGGTCAAGATCTTTACGGAACAGGCTGGTAAGCGTATGTTTTTCATCAAGCATGCTGGGAAATCTAAGCTAGCACCCGTCATTCAGCCTTTGACTGCGGCGAACTTGCTGATGAAAATCAATGATGATGGCCTTAGCTATATCGAGGACTATCAGGATGTAGTCGCCTACCATCGCATCAATGAGGATTTATTCATCATGGCCTATGCCAGCTATGTGGCGGCCTTGGCAGATGCCAGTCTTCAGGATAATCAGCCAGATCCGGCTCTCTTTGCCTTTCTGCAGAAAACCCTGGAGCTGATGAATAATGGTCTGGACTATGAGGTGCTGACCAATATCTTTGAGATTCAGATTTTGTCACGTTTTGGAGTTTCGCTGAACTTCCATGACTGTGCCTTTTGTCATCGGACGGGTCTGCCTTTTGACTTCTCTTTCAAATATAGCGGAGTCCTTTGCCCTGATCATTACCATCAGGATGAACGGCGCTGTCATCTGAATCCCAATCTTCCTTTTCTGCTGGACCAATTTCAGGCGGTCCCTTTAGTGAATTGGAGACCATTTCTTTGAAGCCAGATATTAAAAAGCAGCTGCGGGATTTTATTGACCTGCTCTATGATGAATATGTCGGCATCCATCTCAAATCCAAAAAATTTATAGATTCTCTGGGGGACTGGGGAAGCATTTTAAAAGATAAGAACGAGGAATAAATCGAATGAAAAAAATAGCTGTTGATGCTATGGGAGGGGACAATGCCCCTCAGGCTTTGGTGGAAGGAGCCAATCGAGCGGTACAGGAGTTTTCGGATATTGAAATTCTCCTTTATGGCGATGAGGCGAAAATTAAGCCTTATCTGACTGCTGGTGAGCGGGTCCGCATCATCCACACGGAGGAAAAGATTGACTCGGACGACGAGCCGACAAAGGCCATTCGTCAGAAGAAAGAGGCTAGTATGGTGCTGGCAGCCAAGGCTGTGAAGGCAGGGGAGGCAGATGCCATGTTGTCTGCTGGAAATACTGGAGCGCTTTTGGCGGCAGGTTTCTTTATCGTAGGGCGTATCAAGAACATTGACCGACCGGGTCTCTTATCTACTATGCCAACGGTTGGAGGTCAGGGATTTGATATGCTGGATTTGGGAGCCAATGCTGAAAACACAGCCCATCATTTACATCAGTATGCGACTTTGGGTTCTTTCTATGCTGAAAATGTCCGAGGAATCAAGAAGCCGCGGGTAGGTCTCTTGAATAACGGAACAGAAAGCAGCAAGGGCGACCCTCTGCGCAAGGAAGCCTACGAGCTTTTATCTGGGGATTCATCACTTAACTTTATCGGTAATGTAGAAGCGCGTGATTTGATGGATGATGTGGCGGATGTTGTCGTTGCAGATGGCTTTACTGGTAATGCTGTTCTGAAATCAATTGAGGGAACTGCTATCAGTATCATGGGTCAGCTGAAGAAGTCTATTTTAGGCGGTGGTTTCAAAGCTAAATTGGGAGCTTGGCTGCTCAAGGACAGCCTGCGAGAGCTCAAGAACAGTCTGGACTATTCTAGTGCAGGCGGTGCAGTTCTATTCGGTTTGAAAGCGCCTGTTGTCAAAACGCATGGCTCTAGCGATGCTAAGGCTGTCTATAGCACGATTCGTCAGATTCGGACCATGTTGGAAACGGATGTTGTTGGTAAATCGGTTATTGAATTTTCAGATACAAAGGAGTAACCACATGAGCGAAAAAGAAATTTATGCAAAAATTGTCGAAATCATTCAAGAACATGACAGCAGCAAGCTGCATGTCACTCCGGAATTGAATTTGAAAGAAGAACTGGGAGTGGACTCTGTGGATTTGATGGAATTTATCATCAATCTGGAAGAAGCTTTTGATATTGAGATTCCTGATGAGGATATGGATAATCTAAAAACGATTTCCGATGTGGTGGCTTATATCCATGAGAAACTGAAGAAGCAACATTAAAATCAAAGATCGGTATCTTCCGGTCTTTTTGTATCTTGGAAAGGAAACGATTTCTTTAACTGGGTATATGGTATATAAAAGTTTATACGGAATTTCTTGTAAAATATATTCCAAAGATGATAAAATGAGGTATAAAAACCACGAAAGGCGAATATTAAAATGTCTAATAAGTTGTTATATTCAGGAAAAAGCTAAGGATATTTTTCTCTACAGATGATAGAGCAAGTCATTCTGGCACGCTACAAGGACCAGGCAACGGCTTTTTAATGGAGTCAAGAAGGAGCAGATTGCTGGTAAAGGAGTGCTCAACAACCAGATTTCATCTTTTATTTTTGAGAAACTCAATGCAGCTGGTGTGGCGACGCATTTTATTGGGAAGGTTTCGGATACGGACCAGCTAAATAAAAAGTAGAGATTATTCGCTTTAGAGTGGTGCTGCACAACTCACAGCAAGTTCTTTTTCCAAACGTTTTGGAGTAGAAGAGGGTATCGCCTTGAAACTCCAATTGTGGAATTTTATTACAAAAATGATGATTTGGACGATCCTTTCATCAATGACGAACATGTGAAATTCTTGAAGATTGCCAGCGATCAAGAAATTGCCTTTTTGAAAGAGGAGACTCGTCGGATTAATGAACTCTTGTCAGACTGGTTCCGCCAAATCGGACTGAAATTGATTGATTTCAAGTTAGAGTTTGGCTTTGACAAAGATGGCAAGATTATTCTGGCGGACGAATTTTCACCAGACAATTGCCGCCTCTGGGATGCAGAAGGCCATCACATGGACAAGGATGTTTTCCGACGCGGCCTTGGTGAACTGACAGATGTCTATCAGGTTGTTTGGGAAAAATTGCAGGCGATTAAGTAAGGACAGGGTGTGAAAAATCATGGACAAGCGTATTTTTGTAGAGAAGAAGAGCAACTTCGGTGTAAAGTCACAGAGTTTGGTGAGAGAGCTGACGCACAATCTTCAGTTGAAAACATTGTCAGATCTTCGGATGATTCAAGTTTATGATGTCTTTCATCTGGCAGAAGATTTGGTTGCTCGGGCTGAAAAGCATATTTTCTCTGAGCAAGTGACTGATAGATTGCTGACGGGGGAGGAAGTAGAGGCTGCACTTGCAGAGACAGCGTTTTTTGCCATTGAAGCGCTGCCGGGTCAGTTTGACCAGCGGGCAGCCAGCTCTCAGGAGGCCCTCTTTTTGCTCGGTGCTGGGACAGATGTCCTGGTGAGGACAGCTCAGCTTTATTTGGTCAATAAAGACATCTCAGACAGCGAGTTGACAGCAATCAAGAAATACTTGCTGAATCCAGTTGATTCACGCTTTAAAGATATTGAGCAGCCGATTCAGCTGGAGCAGTTCTCAGAGTCTGACAAGACCATTCCGGTTCTGGACTTCTTTAAGGACTATACGGAAGCGGACTTTAAAGCCTACAAGCAGGAGCATGGTCTGGCTATGGAAGTGGCAGATTTGCTCTTCATTCAGGACTATTTCAAGTCAATTGGCCGTTTCCCGACAGAGACTGAGCTTAAGGTTTTAGATACTTACTGGTCCGACCACTGTCGACATACGACCTTTGAGACGGAGTTGAAGAAGATTGATTTTTCTGCTTCTAAGTTTGAAAAGCAGCTTCAGGCCACTTATGATAAATACTTGGCTATGCGTGATGAGCTAGGACGTGGTGACAAACCGCAGACACTTATGGATATGGCGACTATTTTTGGTCGCTATGAGCGAGCCAATGGCCGTCTGGATGACATGGAAGTGTCTGATGAGATCAATGCCTGCTCAGTAGAGATTGAAGTGGATGTGGATGGTGTCAAGGAGCCTTGGCTGCTGATGTTTAAAAATGAAACCCATAACCATCCAACAGAAATTGAACCCTTTGGTGGGGCTGCGACCTGTATCGGCGGAGCCATTCGTGACCCGCTTTCTGGCCGCTCTTATGTTTATCAGGCTATGCGGATTTCAGGTGCGGGCGATATTACTCAGCCGATTGCTGAAACGCGGGCTGGCAAGCTCCCTCAGCAGGTCATTTCAAAAACTGCAGCGCACGGCTATTCTTCTTACGGGAATCAAATTGGTCTAGCAACGACCTATGTCCGTGAGTATTTCCATCCAGGCTTTGTTGCTAAGCGGATGGAGCTGGGTGCGGTTGTCGGTGCGGCTCCTAAGGAAAACGTCGTCCGTGAAAAACCAGCGGCAGGTGATGTGGTCATCTTGCTGGGAGGCAAGACGGGCCGTGATGGTGTTGGTGGAGCTACTGGCTCGTCCAAGGTACAGACAGCTGCGTCTGTGGAGACGGCTGGTGCGGAAGTACAAAAAGGAAATGCTATAGAGGAGCGCAAGATTCAGCGTCTCTTCCGCGATGGCAATGTGACTCGTCTCATCAAGAAATCCAATGACTTTGGGGCTGGCGGAGTCTGCGTAGCTATTGGTGAATTGGCAGACGGGCTGGAAATTGACCTTGACAAGGTACCGCTCAAATACCAAGGACTTAATGGTACAGAAATCGCGATTTCTGAATCGCAGGAGCGGATGGCAGTAGTGGTACGCCCAGAAGATGTGGAACAATTTATCGCTGCAGCAGCTAAGGAAAATCTGCTGGCAGTTGTTGTGGCTAAAGTGACAGAAAAGCCAAATCTGGTTATGCACTGGAACGGAAACCATCGTTGATATTGGGAGGAGTTTTCTGGACACCAATGGCGTGCGTGGTTGTGGATGCCAAGGTTGTGGATGCTCAAGCAGCATTGCCGGGGCAGGCTGTAACTTCTGAAGCAAGTCTGGAGCAGGATCTCAAGAGCTTGCTCAGCGACCTCAATCATACCAGCCAAAAGGGGCTGCAGACGATCTTTGACAGCTCTGTTGGCCGTTCTACTGTCAATCATCCAATTGGCGGGCGCTACCAAATTACGCCGACTGAGGCTTCTGTGCAGAAACTGCCAGTTGAGCATGGCAAGACTGAGACAGTATCTGTGATGGCGCAGGGCTACAATCCTTATGTGGCAGCTTGGTCGCCTTATCATGGAGCAGCTTATGCAGTGATTGAAGCGACAGCTCGTTTGGTTGCTGCTGGTTCGGACTGGTCCAAGGCTCGCTTTTCTTATCAGGAGTACTTTGAGCGGATGGACAAGCAAGCTGAGCGTTTTGGACAGCCCGTCTCTGCTCTGCTTGGTTCGATTGAAGCCCAGATTCAGCTAGGTTTGCCGTCTATCGGTGGCAAGGATTCCATGAGCGGAACTTTTGAAGAATTGACTGTACCGCCGACCTTGGTAGCTTTTGGCGTGACTACTTCAACTGCTGGGCGCATCCTATCTCCAGAGTTTAAGGCGGCAGGAGAGTCTATCTACTATCTGCTAGGGCAGGTCCTGTCCCAGGATATTAACTCTGACTTAATCAAGAGTAACTTTGAAAATTTTGCAGATATTCAGGCCAAGTATGAGATTACCGCTGCTGCCGCTGTCAAATACGGTGGCCTAGCAGAGAGTCTGGCCTTGATGAGCTTTGGTAATCGTATCGGTGCTCAAGTGGATGTTGCTGCCTTGCCTTCCGTTTTGCAGGCGCAGCTGGGCGGATTTGTCTTTACTAGTCCGGAGCAGGATATTCCAGGCGCAGTGAAGATCGGTCAGACCAAGCCAGACTTTACACTGATTGTCAATGGTGTCCAGCTTGAGGGATCAGAGCTTTTGGCAAGCTTTGAAGGCCGACTAGAGCCTATCTACCCGACAGAATTTAAACAGGAAACAGTTATTGAAGAAGTGCCGGCTCTTGTCTCTGATACAGTTATCAAAGCCAAAGAGACAGTAGCGGAGCCGTTAGTTTACATTCCAGTCTTCCCTGGAACCAACTCAGAATACGACTCAGCCAAAGCCTTTGAAGCAACTGGAGCTAAAGTCAATCTAGTTCCATTCGTTACTTTGGATGAAGAAGCTATTGTTCAGTCCGTTGACAGCATGGTTGACAATATTGACAAGTCCAATATCATCTTCTTTGCAGGCGGCTTCTCTGCTGCAGATGAGCCAGATGGATCAGCTAAGTTTATCGTCAACATCTTGCTCAACGAGAAGGTCAAGAAAGCCATTGATGCTTTCATTGCTCGCGGCGGTCTCATCATTGGTATCTGTAATGGATTCCAAGCTCTGGTAAAATCCGGTCTTCTTCCTTACGGAAACTTTGAAGAAGCAGGGGCTAGCAGTCCTACTCTCTTTTACAATGATGCCAACCAGCACGTGGCCAAGATGGTGGAGACTCGCATTGCCAATACCAACTCGCCTTGGCTGGCTGGTGTGCAAGTGGGAGATATCCATACCATTCCGGTTTCACATGGTGAAGGGAAATTTGTCGTGACAGCTGAGGAGTTTGCTGAGCTGCGTGACAATGGTCAGATTTGGAGTCAGTACGTAGACTTTGATGGTCAGCCAAGCATGGACAGTAAGTATAATCCAAACGGCTCTCTCTATGCTATCGAAGGAATTATGAGCAAGAACGGGCAAATCATCGGGAAGATGGGCCACTCAGAACGTTATGAAGACGGCCTTTTCCAAAATATTCCAGGTCAGAAAGACCAGAGATTGTTTGAAAGCGCCGTTCGTTATTTCCAAGCGAGTCACGAATAAAGTTGGCTTGCAAGAGCAAGCAATCAAAGAAGGAGTCTGCTTGGCCTGTTAGGCCAGGTTTTCTCCCTTTTACAAGACAAAAGAATTTAGGTAAAACAATGACATACGAAGTAAAGTCACTGAATGAAGAGTGCGGTATTTTTGGAATCTGGGGCCATCCACAGGCGGCTCAGGTCACCTATTTCGGACTTCATAGTCTGCAGCACCGCGGTCAGGAAGGAGCTGGTATCCCTGTCAAACGACCACGGAAAGCTCAAACGCCACCGCGATTTGGGATTGGTTGCAGAGGTCTTTAAAAACCCAGCAGATTTGGATAATCTGACAGGAGAAGCAGCCATCGGCCATGTCCGCTATGCAACATCTGGCGGAGCCTCTATCAACAATGTCCAGCCTTTCTTCTTCAGTTTCTATGATATGCAGATGGGCTTGGCGCATAATGGCAATCTGACCAATGCCCATTCACTGAGACGGGAGTTGGAAAAGAAGGGTTCCATTTTTGCTAGCTCGTCTGATACGGAAATTCTCATGCACTTGATTCGCCATAGTAAGCAGGAAAATTTCTTAGACAAGCTCAAGGAATCCTTGAGACGAGTTCAGGGGGCTTTGCCTATCTCATCATGAGAGAGGACAAGCTCTACGCTGCGCTGGATCCTAATGGCTTTCGTCCTTTGTCCATCGGCCGCATGAAAAATGGGGCCTGGGTCGTTTCCAGTGAAACCTGTGCTTTTGAAGTGGTGGGTGCCGAATGGGTTCGCGACCTTGAGCCAGGGGAAATCGTGATTATCGATGATGAAGGCGTGACCTTTGATAGCTATACGACAGATACCCAGCTGGCTATTTGCTCAATGGAATATGTCTATTTTGCTCGGCCGGACAGCGTCATTCACGGGGTCAATGTCCATGCAGCCCGCAAACGGATGGGCCGCAGACTAGCTCAGGAATTCCAACATGAGGCAGATATCGTTGTCGGCGTGCCTAATTCTTCCCTGTCAGCGGCCTCTGGCTTTTCCGAAGAGTCTGGTCTGCCAAATGAAATGGGCCTGATTAAAAATCAATACATCCAACGGACTTTTATCCAACCAACGCAGGAGTTGCGAGAGCAAGGAGTTCGTATGAAATTATCTGCTGTTTCCAGCATTGTCAAGGGCAAGCGCGTGGTCATGGTGGATGACTCTATCGTGCGGGGAACGACCAGCCGACGTATCGTCCAGCTCCTACGAGATGCAGGTGCTGCTGAAGTTCATGTGGCTATCGGCAGTCCAGAACTTAAATATCCATGTTTCTACGGCATTGATATTCAGAATCGGCGCGAGCTCATCTCGGCCAACCATACGGTTGATGAGGTCTGTGAGATTATCGGAGCTGACAGCCTGACCTACCTGTCTCTGGAAGGTCTCATTGAATCAGTCGGTATTGAGACGGATGCTCCGAATGGCGGACTTTGTGTGGCTTACTTTGACGGTCAGTACCCAACTCCGCTCTATGATTATGAAGAGCGCTATCTGGAAAGCCTGAAGGAAAAGACAAGTTTTTATTAAAACGAGGTCAGCGGTAGTTGTCGCAATCTTTTTCAAAAATAAGAGTAAGGAAGAAAATTATGACAAATAAAAATGCATACGCTCAATCCGGTGTGGATGTTGAAGCAGGTTATGAAGTTGTTGAGCGAATCAAAAAGCATGTGGCACGTACAGAGCGGGCTGGTGTCATGGGGGCGCTGGGTGGCTTTGGCGGCATGTTCGACCTGTCTCAGACTGGGGTCAAGGAGCCAGTGCTGATTTCTGGTACGGATGGGGTCGGAACCAAGCTCATGTTGGCCATTCAGTATGACAAGCACGATACCATTGGGCAGGACTGTGTAGCTATGTGTGTCAATGACATCGTCGCTGCAGGGGCTGAGCCCCTTTACTTCCTGGACTATATTGCCACTGGGAAAAATGAACCAGCAAAGCTGGAGCAAGTTGTTGCCGGTGTGGCTGAAGGCTGCGTTCAGTCTGGAGCTGCCTTGATTGGTGGGGAAACCGCTGAAATGCCCTGGCATGTATGGTGAAGATGATTATGACCTAGCTGGTTTTGCTGTCGGGGTTGCTGAGAAGTCGGAGATTATTGACGGCTCTAAAGTCGTTGAGGGCGATGTGCTTCTGGGGCTGGCTTCTAGCGGTATCCATTCAAATGGTTATTCGCTTGTCCGCCGTGTTTTTGCGGACTACACTGGTGAGGAAGAACTGCCAGAATTGGAAGGTAAGAAACTTAAGGAAGTACTGCTTGAGCCGACTCGTATCTATGTCAAGGCTTTGCTACCGCTGATTAAGGAAAAGCTGGTTCATGGGATTGCCCATATTACTGGTGGCGGTTTTATCGAAAATGTGCCTCGCATGTTTGCTGATGACTTGGCTGCTGAGATTGAAGAAGACAAGATTCCAGTCTTGCCGATTTTTAAGGCCTTAGAAAAATATGGTCATATCAAGCACCAAGAAATGTTTGAAATCTTCAATATGGGACTAGGGATGATTTTTGGCTGTAGCTCCTGAAAATGTGAATCGTGTCAAAGAACTTCTTGACGAGCCTGTTTATGAAGTTGGCCGGATTGTCAAAAAGAAAGTGAAAGTGTCCTTATCAAATGAAAAATTGCCGTTTTTGCTTCGGGCAATGGATCAAATTTCAAGTGATTGCTGAGCAGTTTCCTGTTGAATTTGTCTTTTCAGACCATCGCGATGCCTATGTGCTCAAAACGGGCGGATAAGCTAGGGTGTCAAAAAGCTATGCCTTTGAGCTTAGAGAGTTTGACAGTAAGGTGGTTTACGAACAAGCCATTGTAGACCTACTAGAAGCGCAGCAGATTGACTTGGTTTGCCTAGCAGGCTATATGAAAATTGTCGGGCCGACCTTGCTTGGTGCTTATGAAGGACGTATCATCAATATCCACCCAGCCTATCTACCCGAGTTTCCAGGAGCTCATGGCATTGAGGATGCTTGGCAGGCTGGCGTCTCTGAGAGTGGTGTGACCGTTCACTGGGTGGACTCGGGCGTTGACACAGGCAAAATTATCCAGCAAGTGCGAGTGCCGCGACTAGCTGATGATACGATTGAAAGTTTTGAAGAACGCATCCATGCCGCCGAGTATCAGCTCTATCCTCATGTGCTTGAGAGTTTAGGGGTGGGGAGAAGGTAGGAAGTAAATCAAGTTTTGATTGTACAATATTGCTAGGAGAAAAAATGATTGAGCTGAAATTAGTAGATGAGAGCAGCTTTCAGGCAGTGCTGGATTTGAAAATATCTGATGCTGATGAACGAGCACGTTTCGTAGCTCCAAATGTGCGCTCTTTAGCTGACGCATGGCTCTACCGGAAAAATGAAGATGTGTTTCCGATGGCAATCTATTGGGATAAGCAAGTGGTTGGCTTTCTCCTGCTGGAAATAGACAAGGATGAAGCGGAATACTTTGTCTGGAGGATAATGATTGGTCAGCAGTACCAAGGAAGAGGCTATGGTCGAAAAGCCTTGGAAGTTCTGATCAAAAAGGCTCAGATGGATAGAGCTTGCAGTCATATTACCGCAGATTATGTGGTTGGAAATGAAAAAATGAAGCACCTGCTGACTAGTCTGGGTTTTCAGGAAACAGGATTTATAGAAGAAAATAACGAAGTCGCTATGCGCTTGGACCTAAAGAAAGAGGAATAGAATGACGAAAAAAGCCCTAATCAGTGTATCAGACAAGACAGGCATTGTAGAATTTGCGAAAGAGCTGAAAGCTCTGGGTTGGGATATCATCTCAACCGGTGGTACCAAGGTAGCCCTTGATAGTGCTGGAGTGGGCACCATTGCCATTGATGATGTGACTGGTTTTCCAGAGATGATGGATGGCCGTGTCAAGACCCTCCACCCAAACATTCACGGCGGTCTCTTGGCTCGTCGGGATTTGGATAGTCACCTGCAAGCGGCCAAGGAGAATCAGATTGAACTCATTGACTTGGTCGTGGTGAATCTCTATCCTTTTAAGGAAACCATTCTCAAGCCAGGTGTAGAGTATGCGGACGCGGTGGAAAATATTGACATCGGTGGACCCTCTATGCTGCGCTCTGCGGCTAAAAATCATGCCAGCGTGACAGTTGTCGTAGATCCGGCTGATTATGCTCTTGTTCTGGAAGAGTTGGCAGCAAATGGCCAAACGACCTATGAAACGCGGCAGCGCTTAGCAGCCAAGGTTTTCCGTCACACAGCTGCTTATGATACTTTGATTGCAGACTATTTCACGGCTCAGGTGGGCGAAAGCAAGCCAGAAAAACTGACTCTGACCTATGAGCTTAAGCAGCCCATGCGCTATGGGGAAAATCCTCAGCAAGATGCGGATTTCTATCAGACTGCTTTGCCACTGGACTATTCCATCGCTTCGGCCAAGCAGCTGAATGGGAAAGAGTTGTCCTTTAATAACATCCGTGATGCCGATGCGGCCATTCGCATCATTCGTGATTTCAAGGATCGGCCAACTGTTGTGGCGCTAAAACATATGAATCCTTGCGGTATTGGTCAGGCGGATGATATAGAGACAGCTTTGGGACTATGCTTATGAATCTGATCCAGTTTCTATTTTTGGTGGGAATTGTCGTCCTCAACCGTCAGAAGTAGACGCTGCGACAGCTGAGAAGATGCACGGTATTTTCCTGGAAATTATCATCGCACCGAGCTACACGGCAGAAGCGCTAGCGATTTTGACCAATAAAAGAAAAATCTGCGGATTTTGGAGTTGGCTTTTGATGCGCAGGCAGCTTCTGGAGCAGAGAAGGAAGTGACCGGTGTTCTGGGTGGTCTCCTCGTGCAAAATCAAGATGTTATCGAGGAAAATCCAGCTGATTGGCAGGTCGTGACCAAGCGCCAGCCGAGTGAGCAGGAGCGCGTGGCTTTGGAATTTGCTTGGAAGTCCGTTAAATATGTCAAATCCAACGGAATCATCATCACCAATGACCGTCAGGTGCTGGGAGTCGGTCCTGGTCAGACCAACCGCGTGGCTTCTGTCAAGATTGCTATTGAGCAAGCCAAAGATCGCCTTGACGGTGCCGCTCTGGCTTCTGACGCCTTCTTCCCTTTTGCGGACAATATCGAAGAAATTGCAGCCGCTGGTATCAAAGCTATTATCCAGCCTGGTGGTTCCGTCCGTGATGAGGAGTCTATTATTGCGGCTGACAAGCATGGCTTGACCATGATATTCACTGGCGTACGGCATTTTGGGCATTAAAAGTGATCTCGCTCGACCGAGGATTTTTAATAGACTTATACTCAATGAAATTCATGAATAAACTAAGCGGTAGCAGTCTGCTCAAAGCACTGGTTTGAGAGTGATTTTGAGGAATGCGAAAGCGACTTATTTAGGGTAGATATAGGTCAGACGGCTGCCCAGTAGGAAGCAGTTGGGTCAAACCAGCCACGGAAGTTGCTGATGTACTGCTTGCCGAGATAGTTAGACTCTTGGATCTGGATGCGGGTATTGGATTCGACATGCGTGACGACACCAACATGGCCGTAGCCGCCGTCATCCCAGCAGGCGATGGCGCCAACCTCAGGCGTACTGCCGGTACGGAATCCAGCTCTTCTGGCACTAGCTGCCCATTGACCGCCGTTGCCCCAGTAATTTCCTGCCCAAGGAGCTAGAGCCTTGGCTCCCCAAAGTGCATTGGCCGACAGGATAAGTTGTCGCATTAGCAGCGGCATAGTTTGGCTGAATATTAGCTGATTGAACGCTTGATTTCTCAACCTGATAGCTAGTTCCAGTCAGACCAGTCAGTTGTCCTGCTTTTCTACGATAGACATGGGTATGGAATAGACCGTTCCCCTTGTGTTTCTGAGTGTCCACGGTGAATTTGTAGGTTCCATTGCCAACCTTATTGGCGGTATACCATTGTAAATCATCTTGTCCATTGGCTTCTGACCAAGTTGGCAGAATAATATCGCCATCTCCGTAGGCGTCTGTCACGGTCACCTCATAGCGATTAGCCTCAGTTTTCCTGACTGCAACCTTGGCTTGGATTTGGTCGGTAGACATTGAGACGGCATCTGCTGCGTAGCTACGCTCACTGCCGTCCTTATAGGTGACATACACATGGTTGTTATAGGTTCCAGACAAAGCCTGGTGATTACGGATATCAAAGGTTGCGCTGAAGGAGCCATCTCCGTTAGGAGTGGCTGCATACCATTTAAGATTGCTCTGATTGCTAGTGCTCCAAATTGGCACCCCGGACAGATTGAATAGGTTTAGATAAGCTAGTTTCGGTAGTTTTCACGGTGTAGGTCCCTTGTTTGGGATTGATATTTTCCACCGTAAAAAGAGGTTTCTGCTCCTCGTCCGAAGGTAATTTTCCACTGTCAACTTCAACTGTCGTTCCTGTTATACCAGTTGATTCCGGTTGAACATAGCTTTGGCCGTAAAAGGTGGATAGTGTAAGCTCCCAGTGTCGTAGATTATGCTTTCTGAGTTCCACCCGAGCGCTGTAGCTACCATCCGGATTTTTGCTTGCTTCGATACCATTGTGGATCATCTTGCCCTTTCTTATCAGACCAAGTAGGAAGAACAATTTGATGCATGGTGTCAGGTACGTTTTTGACAGTAATTTCCATGATACCGGTCTGAGGGAAGCTAGTCTCAACAGTAGGATTAGGTTTTTCTAAATTGAAAGTGGTTCCGTTTAAGCCAATCATCTTACCATCTTTATTTTCATAAGTATGAATGTGATAAGTTCCATAGCCTTTGTGATTTGAAAGTTCAAATTCAGTAATATCTTGTCCTGCATTGTACCATTTGATATCATCTTGTCCATTTTCATCAGACCAAACAGCATGTAGAATATTAGAATTTATTTGGTCTTTGTTGCGATTAAAAAGTGAATTTGAGCGGTTTTCCCTAGGATATTAGAAGTGACATTAATGGCTGGTTTATCGAGAGTAAAGGTTGTTCCATTCAGCCCAATTAATTTTCCATAGAGATCAATATAGGTATGAACATGAAAGGTTCCGTAACCTGGATGGTTACTCAGGTCAATGTCAGTGTTAGTAGTTGTTGTTGACGGTGCTTCATACCATTTGATATCATCCTGTCCGTTCTCATCAGACCAAACAGCGTGGAGAATACGATGAGGTTCTTGAGCTTGGGAACGGGTATAACTAATAGAGGCTGTACGATCGTTCACAGTCACATCGACATTGCTGGCACGATCGGTAGGGGCCTAGAATTTTTGACTCCAGATTCAGGCGTTTCGGTCGCATGAACTGTTGAGTGGCTCATGCAAAGAGACCTAGGACAGCTCCGGATAATAAAAACAGTTTTTGATATTTCTTCATAAAACTCCTTTGTAAGAATGGTTTTTGGATGGGCCCACCTGTATTATTCGGAAAACTTATTTGAAAATGATAGTAAATTTGACAAGTCTTGATTGTTTTTTTCTAAAATGGGTACAATCCACTCAAAAAGGAGAAGACTGAAGACAACAATAATTACGGCAATCATTATAGAAGAGATATTCTTTTTCCCATTAGAATGGAATAAAACGAACGATTATGATATAATTTAGATGAATAATTCGTAAAAAGTGGCAATGATTTTTACGTGGTGTGTTAGCTTGGTGCGTAAGCGCCTGTGATATTTGATATTGAGGTATCTTAGCTATGAAGCTTTTTAGTCGTTGGTTCAGGCGGTCGTGAGCACGCGATTGCCAAGAAGTTGATTGAGTCTCAGGGTGTGGAGCAGGTGTTTGTCGCTCCTGGGAATGATGGCATGACCCTGGATGGGTTGGATTTGGTGAATATTGGAATTTCCGAACATTCCAAACTAATTGAATTTGCCAAGGAGAATGACATTGCTTGGTCTTTTATCGGTCCGGATGATGCTCTGGCAGCCGGAATTGTAGATGATTTTAACCAAGCTGGGCTCAAGGCTTTCGGTCCATCTCGTTTAGCAGTGGAGCTGGAGTGGTCAAGGATTTTGCCAAGGAAATCATGGTTAAATACGGTGTTCCGACAGCAGCTTATGGCACATTTTCCGACTTTGAGGAAGCCAAAGCCTATATCGAAAAGCAGGGAGCACCTATCGTGGTCAAGGCGGACGGACTAGCTCTGGGCAAGGGCGTGGTCGTTGCTGAGACAGTTGAGCAGGCAGTCGAAGCAGCTCACGATATGCTCTTGGATAATAAATTCGGCGACTCAGGTGCGCGTGTGGTCATCGAAGAGTTCCTGGACGGCGAGGAGTTCTCCCTTTTTGCCTTTGTCAATGGCGACAGGTTCTACATTATGCCGACAGCACAAGACCACAAACGGGCCTACGATGGGGACAAGGGTCCTAACACAGGCGGTATGGGAGCCTATGCGCCAGTTCCTCACTTGCCAAAAAGTGTGGTGGTTCAGTCGGTTGAGACGATTATCAAGCCGGTTCTCAAAGGCATGATAGCTGAGGGGCGTCCTTATCTTGGTGTGCTCTATGCTGGGCTGATTTTGACAGCCGATGGCCCCAAGGTTATCGAGTTCAACTCGCGCTTTGGCGATCCAGAGACTCAGATTATCCTGCCCCGTCTGACGTCTGATTTTGCGCAGAATATTACGGACATCTTGGACAAGAAGGAGCCGACTATCACCTGGCTGGATGAGGGCGTGACTCTTGGCGTGGTTGTCGCTTCAGAGGGCTACCCGCTGGACTATGAGAAAGGCCTGCCTCTGCCGGAGAAGACAGCCAGCGACATCATCAGCTACTATGCTGGGGTTAAGTTTGCGGAAAATAGCAGAGCACTGCTGTCAAATGGCGGCCGAGTGTACATGCTGGTCACCACAGCAGATACCGTCTCAGCTGCGCAGGAAAAATCTACAACCAACTAAAAACAGAACACAACAGGCCTCTTTTACCGAACAGACATAGGAAGCAAGGCGGTTAAAAATTAAAAGTTACTGATATTTAATTTGAAAATGGCGAGCGAAAGCGAGCCAAAGTAAGATAATGGTCGCCGTGGTGAAAAGACCAGAACAGTGTATGTTCTGGTCTAGGGAAAATTTGAGACTTGGGGCTCAAATTTTAGGAATGAAACCGAAGGTTTGCTTCCGACCCACCACCTAAGACCATTATCAAAAAGACAAAGGATATTAACAATGAAACCAATTATTTCCATCATCATGGGCTCCAAATCTGATTGGGCAACCATGCAAAAAACAGCTGAAGTTTTAGACCGCTTTGGTGTAGCCTACGAAAAAAAGGTTGTCTCTGCCCACCGCACGCCTGACCTCATGTTTCAGCATGCCGAAGAAGCTCGCAGTCGTGGCATCAAGGTCATTATCGCAGGTGCTGGTGGTGCAGCCCATTTGCCAGGTATGGTAGCGGCCAAAACGACTCTGCCTGTCATCGGTGTACCAGTCAAATCACGCGCGCTCAGCGGTCTGGACTCTCTTTATTCGATTGTGCAGATGCCGGGCGGTGTGCCAGTGGCAACTATGGCTATTGGGGAAGCGGGAGCGACAAACGCTGCTCTGACTGCCCTGCGAATCTTGGCCATTGAAGACCAAGACCTGGCAGCAGCGCTAGCAGATTTTGCTGAAGAACAAGGAAAAATCGCTGAGGAGTCTAGCAATGAGCTCATCTAAAACAATCGGAATCATCGGTGGCGGTCAGCTGGGCCAGATGATGGCTATTTCTGCCATCTACATGGGGCACAAGGTCATTGCGCTGGATCCTGTGGCGGACTGTCCAGCCTCTCGTGTGGCTGAGGTCATTGTGGCGCCTTATAATGACGTGGACGCCCTGCGTCAGCTGGCTGAGCGTTGCGATGTCCTGACCTATGAGTTTGAAAATGTCGATGCGGACGGTTTGGATGCCGTTATCAAGGATGGTCACCTCTCTCAAGGGACGGACCTGCTCCGCATTTCTCAAAATCGGATTTTTGAAAAGGACTTTCTCGCAAACAAGGCTCAAGTTACCGTTGCACCCTACAAAGTCGTGACTTTTAGCCAAGAATTGGCAAATATTGACCTGTCCAAAAACTATGTTCTCAAGACTGCGACAGGTGGCTACGACGGACATGGTCAAAAGGTCATTCGCTCAGAAGCAGACTTGGAAGAAGCCTATGCACTAGCTGATTCAGCAGACTGCGTTTTGGAAGAATTCGTCAACTTTGATCTTGAAATTTCTGTCATCGTATCTGGAAATGGCAAGGATGTGACGGTTTTCCCAGTTCAGGAAAATATCCACCGCAACAATATCCTGTCTAAGACCATTGTGCCAGCCCGCATTTCAGAAAGTCTAGCTAACAAGGCCAAAGCCATGGCGGTGCGAATCGCAGAACAGCTCGAGCTATCTGGTACCCTCTGCGTGAAATGTTTGCGACCGCTGATGACATCATCGTCAATGAGATTGCCCCACGCCCACAACTCTGGCCACTACTCTATCGAAGCCTGCGACTTTCGCAGTTTGACACCCATATTCTGGGCGTCCTTGGAGCACCATTGCCAGCTATCCACCTGCATGCGCCAGCCGTCATGCCTCAACGTACTCAGCCAGCATGTGGAGGTCGCAGAGAAATATGTCACAGAAAATCCAAGCGCCCACCTCCACCTGTATGGTAAAATAGAAGTGAAGCACAACCGCAAGATGGGGCATGTGACTTTGTTTGAGTGATGCGCCGGATAGCGTGATTGAGTTTGGGAGTAAGACAGGACCCCAGTTAGAAGGTCCGTCGTCTTACCCCTGAAAGGTTGACTAGGCTTGTCGTAGCTGATAAAGTCAGCAAGAGAAGTCAGTCAACTACTGCTAGAAGGGATTGATTTTTAAGAAAACTCTGTGGAGGAAATGTTATAGATGAGACCAATTATCCCGAAAAGTCCAGAAGTTCCGAAAGAGTTCTCTGATAAAGAAATTTCCTTTTTAACTAAGAGTGTTTTCGGGAAAATAATCGAACCTCAGTCGTGTGATGTTTTGTTTGTTTTCAGTGGGACTCACCCAGGTCACTGGGAAAAAGCTATTGAAGCTTATCAAAAAGGCTATGTAAGACGAATTATTGTGACCGGCGGTCGAAGTTTGACAGGTATGCCTCATCCAGATTGGAATGGACATACAGAGGCAGAGGTTATTATTCAGCATCTGCTGGCTGCGGGCATTCCTGAAGAAGCGATTAAATCTGAAAAGCTCCTCTAGCAATACTTAGAAAAATGTACTGTTTGCCAAAAGAAATTTTTGATTTTAACACTGTTGAGACCGTTATGTTCATTTGCAAAAGCCACGCGACTGGTAGGCAATGGCGGACTTTGGCTCAGCACTTACCGAAGCATCTTCGCTACATCCCATATACCTTCAACGCCTTTTACAAGGATGTTGAGATTGGTCGGGATAGCTGGATGAATACAGACATTGGCAAGTCCAGAGTTTGGGGAGAATATCTGCGGCTTCTCCATTATGGAGAGAAGGGGGATATTTTTAAAGTTAGATGTTGAATTGTGATATAGGAGGTTTCTATGATTCAAATCATCGTTAATGCTTTTGTGGAGGAAGGAAAAAGAAATCGCCGTTGTGGAAGTGCTCTTTGCCAGTGCCGACCATGAAAAAGTAAAAGCCAAATATCAGGAATTAAAGATTCAATATCCAAACAATTATCTGGCTATCTATGATTTGCCATTGGATACAGATCTGAGTAGCTTGCCGCACTATCCGTCGGTGGCGATAAGCAAGGAGGAGTTTGATTAGTCTATGAAAACTATCGGTCTGATTGGTGGTATGAGTTGGGAAAGTACCACATCTTACTACCAAATCATCAACGAAACCATCAAAAAAGAGCTGGGTGGCTTGCATTCAGCTAAGATTCTGCTTTATAGTGTTGATTTTGCAGAGATTGAGCATTATCAGGCAGTCGGAGACTGGGAGAAAAGCGGTCAACTGTTGGCAGATGTTGCTCAGCGCTTAGAGCAAGCTGGTGCGGATTTCATCGTTATTTGTACCAACACCATGCACAAGGTTGCTCCGCAGATACAAGAGCAGATTACGATTCCAATCTTGCATATTGCGCAGGCAACCGCTCAGGCCTTGTTGGCTGACGGTATTCAAAAAGTCGGCCTCCTAGGAACCAAGTACACCATGACTCAAGATTTTTACAAGGAGAAATTAATAGAATCTGGGTTAGAAGTGCTGATCCCAGACCAAGCTGGTATTACAGAGGTCAATCGAATCATTTATGACGAACTCTGTCTAGGGGACATCAAAGAAAGCTCAAAGCAGACTTATCTTGCCGTTATAGATGATTTGAAAAAAGCAGGCGCTGAAGCTGTTATCTTGGGTTGTACCGAGATAGGTCTCCTCGTCAAGCAATCCGACACTGACCTGCCTCTCTACGACACAACAGTGATCCATGCAGAGAAAGCAGCGGAGTGGGCGGTAAATAAATGATTATAGAAGACAAGCACAACCGTAAGGTAGGGCATGTGACAGTGTTTAGTGATGTGCCGGATAGTGTGGTTGAGTTTGGGGAAGGGATTGATTTTTAAAATGATAGAAGAATTTGATGATGTATTTGAAGATGATATTACTACTCTGACATTTACTTATGCGGATGATGTAGTCATTCCAGAAATTCCGGATGCAGAAGGCATTCATATTGTAGAGATAACAAATAATCAGCTAGTTATAGAGCATACGCGCGATGATGATGAGGTCTATAAATATATAGAGAGATGTGGATTAACAAGTCGCCCCATAAAACTTTCGATTGAATTTTGTGTTTACGAAGATTCTGAGGAAGAAGAAAATTTTTAGAATTTAATGGAGAAAATCTATGATTCAAATCATCGTTAACGCTTTTGTGGAAAAAGAGAAGACTGGAGCTGTCGTAGAAGTCTTGTATGCTAGTAACAATCACGAAAAAGTGAAAGCCAAGTATGAAGAGTTAGTTGCTCAACACCCCGAAAACTATTTGGCGATTTATGATTTGCCATTGGATGCTGATTTGAATACACTGGGATCACTACCCGTCTGTATGGATTGGGAAAGAGGAGTTTGAGTGAATATTCAACAAAATAATTAGGTCGAAATCAGAAATTTATTTTAAACAGGAGATGTTATGTCGCAAAAATTACTAATAGATTTTGAAGATACTTTATCAACTATTGAGTTACCACTAGGTGATAATGTTGTGTTATTTGGTGAGAATGGGACTGGTAAAACTCGAGTATTAAAAAACTATTAATTCAATTATTGAGTTGTCTAAGGTTAATTCTGATGTAAAATTGAGGAATATACTAAAAGATTTGAATATAAAAATTTTTAAAATCAATAATATTGGGTATGATGAGATATTTCAGGTCAAAGATAAAATAATAAATAAAGATATGAAAATTTTTGTTGATTATTTTTAAACAATATAGTGATATCTTTAGATCGTATGTTGAATTAAAGTCAGAGTTTCTTTCCTCTGGATTTGTTTTGATAATTTTTCTAATTCTGACATACGACAGACCAGATTAGCGCTTGAATATTTTTGAGAAAAGTGATTTTCCTAATAATTTCCGTCCAAATTTAATTAGAAGATGGATTCGAGATATGAGTAAGATATCTGTCAATGAATTACAAGATGAATCCTTAATTACTGTTACTAAAGTAGGTTTGGAGCTTAAAGAATATGAAAAGATTTATTTCTCAAATTGTCAATAATTATGTTTCACAGTTTTGATGATTTTAGAGTACTACAGTGATCCACGACATCTAAAAAGCTAAGAAAAGAAGGTTGAGGAGAGAACTAGCTACTTGGTCTTCGATGTTTATTTCAATAAATGAGATAGATTTTGAAATCACAGAAATTAGAAAAACAGATTCATGATTTACAATTAGATATTTTTAGTTCTATCTGGGACAAAAATGGTCAGGAGTTAGAAATTATTAATAAGATTAATAAGTTAGATACCAACGTTGAGCACTTTAACAGTGTGATAAAAAGGTATTTTGATTTAAAAATTGTATTAGATAAAAAGGGAATTTCATTTTTATAAGTCGGATAATGAACTTCGTATTTCAAAATTTTCATCTAGTGAACGCAATGTAATATTTTTGTTTTTAAAACTAATTTTTACTGATGCTGATATTTATTTAATAGATGAACCAGGAGTTTTCTTTATCTTTTGTCGTTCCAGAAGCGAATAATCGGAGATATATTTGATGTTGTTGGTGATAAAAAAAGTTATAATAGCTACTCATGCGCCATATATATATAAAGATTTTTAAAAGCTTATAGCGAAGAAAATAAGGTGGTAAAAGATAGAAAGATAATGTTAGAGGAAGAATTAGAAGAAGTATTAGAGATATACGATGAGATTAGTGCTGAGATAAGTTATAGGGTCGATTTGTTTAGTCGAAGGAAATAATAAATTTTATCAACAAATTGAAGAGTTATACTCTTATGATGTACAAGATGAGAAGTTGTATTGATATTATAAAAAGAATTGAAGAAGAGGGTGATACAATTGGCATTATAGACAGGGATTATAGGTTGAGGGCAAATAAATTTCAGAATATAGTAATTATAGACTATTATTCTATTGAGAATATTTCATTAGAGCGAATACCAGAATTAGAGATAATAGTCGAAGAGTTGAAAATAAAAAAGTAACGACCCCGAAATTGGTATAGAGAAGTTATGTAGTCATAATTTGAAAGTGAAGTTTTTCCACAAGAAAAAAGAGAATCTAGAATTTTTATCTGATACTAGATAGTCAATATAGTACTCGGATAGGATTAAGTATGTTGAAAATAAAATTCAAAAATTGGATTCTTTAATGAAATATAAGAATTTAAAAGTAGTAGTTGATAGTGCTAGCAAGTATTTGAAAAATGAAACAAAATATTAAATTAAAAATACATTACTGAATTACATAAATATTTTTGGCGATAAATCAATTAAAGTATATTTTTAAATAGTAAGGAATATCAAAATTTTATTTCTATTGATCGCTCGATAAAGAGCTAAAAATAAAAAGTAGGACAAAATTGAACATTTAAACTTAGATTAAAGTATCTCTTCTGTAAATGATGAGATTTTTTTCTTAGAAGATCTATTCTATAAAAGTTGAACCAAAAACTTCCAATCTTTAATAGAAAAATAAACCAAAAAGAAAGGAAAAAGGGTACTCGTATTCACAAAAACTGAATACGTGCTACGAGACTTGGTCAAAAAGATAGTTTTTCCTAGAAGCTGACGCTTCTTCGTCAAACTCCTATTTTGACTGAGTCCGCTTAACATAATATCTTAATTATGATCGACCGTTACTCTCCTCCCGAAATGGCGAACATTTGGACTGAGGAAAATAAGTACAAGGCTTGGCTGGAGGTAGAGATTCTGGCTGA